>Ga0207683_10000294_pt1 | contig 44860 bp, 51 predicted proteins | sample KBSM73metaG_FD_184333 | JGI IMG/M metagenome (GOLD analysis project Ga0207683, IMG submission 184333) | Miscanthus rhizosphere microbial communities from Kellogg Biological Station, Michigan, USA - KBS M7-3 metaG (SPAdes) (version 2) | ecosystem: Host-associated > Plants > Roots > Rhizosphere >... | reverse complement strand
GAACCTTCGCCGAGCCGGGGTGATACGATGACGGCAATGAAGATCGTCTGGCATAAGACTGAACAGATGCACCGTCGATATAACCAAATCTCCGCTGACGATTTAAGGGACGCCGCGGCGCGGCTTGCTTTGTATCACTCAACTACAGTTGCAGGGTACACCAGTGTATCGAAGGAAGCGTGACAACTTAATATGACCATTTGGCTTAAAGGCTTTTGCAATCGTGACTTCGCACACGGCCTACTTTGACGCCAGCGGGGACAAGGGAAGTGCCATGCTCACCGTAGGAGGCTATATTTCGCTGGCTGAAAGTTGGAGTGCTTTTGACACTGAATGGCAAGCTGTTTTGAGTAAAGCTAAAGTGCCATATTTTCATAGAAAGAAATTTACTGCTAACAGAGCGCCATTTTCGAATAAGAAGTGGGAACGAGAACACACACGAAAGGCTTTCCTAAACAGCCTGATTGGCATTATAGCTAGGAATGTTGACTTTTGCGTGTTGAACATTCTGCCGATTCAGGACTGGGTAGCAGTGAACAGAGAGTTTTTCATGGAGGAGGAGCGGTTATCACCGTTCGCGGTGACGGGATGTATGGCTATAACGTCAACCTATGAGTGGTGCAGAACTCAACGCGTTCCATACAACAAAGTTGAATTCATCTTCGAAGATGGAGATAACGATAAGGGGGATTTTGAGTATTGGAGCAAGAAAGCCTTCGGTATGAAACCACTGTTTAAAGGAAAATCAGCCGACCGCCATGATCCTCATCAACGCCCAGTCACTCCACTACAGGCCTGCGACTTTATAGCGGGAGAGGCTCGCTGCGCTGAAACAGCCCTCGACAATCGAGAGAACAATGCGGGGCCATATGAGTTTCGGTGCTGCTTTGAGGAGTTACTTGATCGCACCAAGTCTCACGACAAGAATGAAAAGTGGAATAAAGATAATTTGCGGAAACTTTGCGAAAAACAGGGGATCAAGAAGCGATAGTCCCCCTGAGATGCTAAGACTATTAAACTGCAATCAGCGCCTCGCAAATAATCTTTTATTGCTGCCAGTGTGGAATCAAAACTTATTGAGCTATTGCACTTGAAGACATAACCGTGGCTAAGCAGCGGATGAACTTCAGCAAGAGGCAGCGAACCTTGGATAAGCTCAAACTGCCCTGAATTGCACGGCGCTAACACTCTAATAACACTTGCCAGGGGGAGGACAGTAGGGCACAATATAACCCTTTGAAAACTTAGCGTCGGGGCGTAGCGCAGCTCGGTAGCGCGCCTGCTTTGGGAGCAGGATGTCGGAGGTTCAAATCCTCTCGCCCCGACCAATAAACTCAAATGCTTGTGAAGCTATATGCGGTGCCGAAAGTAGCTGGGGGCACAGCTGGGGGCACAATTTTAGCCTGTCTAAACTGAAAAAAGGGACTGCTCGGCCGTGGATGAGAAAACGGAGTAGAGTCGTATGAGGCGGTCGGAAACCACCTCATCAACAAGTTTCGAGAGAAGTTCGGACTCGAAACTGTCGAAGTAAAGCAGGTTCTTTCTGGGAAGTGTACGGAATGGGAAATCGACGGAAAGGGCGTCCGCCTCGGCAATGAAGGTTTCCTCGTGATTGAATCTCGCCGGTATCCGAAATCCCGGCTGAACCAAGAGCAAGCGGCGGGTCTTGCCTTCCGGATAGAAGATCTCGGCGCAAGCGGTGGTATCTTGGTTAGCCCGCTAGGGTTTCAAGAAGGCGGTAAGAAACTCACCGAAGCGAAAAACATTGCGGAACTCTTCCTCACCCCGGACAGCACGAATGAAAATCACGTGCTCCGATTTTTGAACGAGACTATGATCGGAGTAACAGAACCGATTCCGGTCCACGTCACCGAAAAAGCAACTGTAGTAATCTTGGATCCTACGTAATCTTCCAGCCCTTGTTCGTCGCATTTAAGATTTACCAATCCCTCGACTTTGATGAACCCCGACACCGGAAAATTCCTCCTGCTTGCACTCTAATTTGTGTTCGATGTAGTGGCTAAAAACGTTGTTTAGGAGAAAAGGCGATGGACAGCGACGCATTTGAAGGATTGGAAACGCGGATCAGCAAGGTGATGAAGTTGGTTCAGCAGTTGAAGCAGGAAAATGAGGGACTGCGAGCGGAACTACAGTTATCCCGGGAACGGATCCGCGAGCAAGACGGCCTTCATCAAGAATGGGAGCGGGAGCGGAATACCATGCGTGGCCGAATTGATAAGGTCATGGCCGAGCTCGATGAAATAGAAAAGGCGGCGGAGTAATGATAGACGAAACGGGGAATCTCGAATCACCACTAGGACATTAGGAAATTGTAATCGTCCGCCATGACAGATGGCGTTCTATTTGTGGCGAGGGTCAATGGTCTCAGGGAGACAATAAAAGGAATGGCTAGAAGTGTAAATTCCTCCATCGGCTAAATTGCGAGTAATCGAGCAATAGTCGCCCGGCAGCGTGTGTTGGCTACGTACTCAAAACCAGCCTTGCCCTTGAGCGAGAGAAAAAACTCGCTCGATGCTTTCCCTACCCTCTTCGGTCTTTTCCCACAGGATCCAGGCACATTCTGCAAATACATTGGGGACCGTCACTGCACACAGAGCTAAGATGACAATGGCGACACGGAGCATAACCCCCCCCCTCTCCAATGAATATAAAACTGGATCGCCAGCTGGTCAATATGACTTAAGTTGTATAAACTATCGTCCCGACGAATAGATCTTCCGGAAACATTGGTACGGTAGACGATATGTCGCAAGTATATTGGGGAAGTGTGCGGTTCCTTCGGATATGGCTCCATTACGGGCTGCTGATTGCCCTGTCGGCATTCCCCTGGTGGAGAAGAAGAGGCAATCACGTTCACCTGATCCCATCCTTGTCCCGGCGAACACGTCGAACCAGATAACCACGCGCTAACATCCCCACGGCCAGCCCGAAGTTACCAGAGAACTGGGGAGATTCTTTCCCAATGAATGGATTCAAACCGGGAGGAGGGTGGAGACTGCCTTCACGGCAGTGGGCGGCCCTGACCTCCCACAACCCGCCCGATCATATCATTGACACGGTACCCCATCGATCAATTCGACCTTGCCCGCCGCCGCCAGACTCAGGGCTTCATGCCGGGGAAGCTCGCATTCTGAGCCGATTGGAAGGGGCTTGCCTTTCATGCAGAACATTCGCACCACCTTGCACCGGGTCGCCTTGAAAAGGGCCGCATCGTTTTTAGGTAACGGCGTATTCAGGATCACCCGCCGCTGTTGTTCGGCCTCAGACTCTCGCCGGATCGCCCACGAATCTCGATCTCCCATCACATCCCACGGACTGCGGCTCATATCATTTTCCTCGGTTCATCTCTGATTTAGGTAATGGAGGTGGCGAGCGAAAAACTCTCTATGTGGCTACGGGGTGTTTCAGCGCAGTGCATTAATTACTGCTTTGGGAGCAGGATATCGGAGGTTCAAATCCTCTCGCCCCGACCATCCACCATCTCTCGCTTACCTGTTGAAAAGTTTTTAGCCTCTGCTTGGGTCAGTTGGTCTTCAACTGTCGACCGCGCCGGCCGATTTTAATTCGAAACTATAGGCAACCATTTCAAACGCGTTACAACAACGAAATGTAATGAACTATATAGGTGCATGACAGGTACATGCCCAGACTGCCTATTTGACGGCCAGCATACGAGCGGCTATGTTGAATATAGCGGAAGCACCTTCCCGATAACGGCAAACCCACCGTGAGGTGGGGACGCAAAGCCAAGGGTCAGGAGGAGTCCTGATAGCCTGGTTACCGAAGGAAGCGCGGCTTTAGATTCTGGGTTGGTGGCGCTCCGCTTTTTATAAGGAGGCCATCATGTTTTCTTCGCTCGGAATCGTCTCTCCTCAAAATCCCTCATCCATCTGTCTTCAGCCTGAACTCCCTGATCCTCAAAAGCAGGTCGACGTGGCTCGACTGTGTGTGTGGGCCGGCCTCAGCCTGAGCTTGCTGTTTGTTCTACCCACTTCCTTCCATATCTTTGTTGCATCGTTGATCGCTTACTTTGTTGGAACAGCGGTGTGCTGCGCCTCAGATCCATATGAGGGCCGTGGTGCGGAGGTGATGGCATTGGCCGACGTAGCAGTTGAAAGGAATAACCGCGGTCAGAGGATAGCGGCACGGCACGCAGCCTAACGAGAAGGATCACGCGCTCACCGCGTTGTGGACGGCTGAATGTCTTCAAGTAGGGATGGCCGTTGCTCAAGCTGTTCATGTGTGGGTCTTCGAGGCTCATCCGGACCGGGATTGATCAACACCGGAACGTGCGCCTGATCCGGCAACAGAATGACTTTGGAGTTGGGGCTGTCGTACAGTTTGTACCGAAGATATTCCGGCGTCAGGGTCCTGGTGATTTTTTCCTGCGCGCGTGCTTGCCCCTCCGCGCGAATCTGCAGGCCCTGAGCCTCACCCTCTGAGCGAATTCGGATCGCATCGCCTTCCCCTCGCGCGCGGCGACGTGCAATCTCCGCGTCCTTCTCGGCGATGATGAGTTCAAATTCCTTCTGCTCCTTTTGCTGCTCTTTCGCCTGCTTTTGTTCAATGGCACTTAAGACGATCTGCGGAAAATCGACATCGGCCAGCGCGACACTTTGGATTTCCAGATGCCGGCCCTTCAGTTTCTCGACGACGACGGCTTGAATCTTATTGGCAATCTCCACGCTCTTTTCGGGCACGGTCACCATGGGGTATCCGGAGACGACACTTCGCACGGCGGCCATGAACTCGGGCCGAACCATGCGTGCATAAAAATCGGCTCCCACTTCCTGGGCCAGGAAATGAATCTCCTCGGCCACGGGCCGCAGAATCACGACGGCTTTAATTAGGACTTGGAGATCGTCGGCGCTTAACGCGTCGACGTTTTCCGTGTAGCTTTGCCATTTCACGTCATAGACGTAGACATCGTTCCAGGGCGCGCGCCAGTAAAATCCGTTGGTCAAGGGTTCGGTGGAAAGTCCTCCGGTCAACGGATACCAGCGCAAGCCGCGTTGGCCCGGCTGGACGGTACTTCCACATCCGGCATTCAACAAAAACACGATGATGAGCAGGGAATTGATCAAGAGGTATCGCATGGTGATCCTTTCATCCCACACTATGGGGCGGTGGTTCTGACTGGTGGCAGGCCTTCTGCGGTGTGAAGGTAATACGCGGCGAGGCGTGTCTGGTCATCATATCCAAACATCGTGCTGAAGTTCGAATTGACTTCAATGATACGGCCGTGATCCGACACTGCAACGGCTTCAAAGCTCACTTCGACCAATAGACGAAAGCGCCCCTCGCTGTCTCGTAAGGCAAGCACGACCTGGGCCAATTCCTGAGATCGCTGTCTCTCCAAGGCGATCTGTTCTTGAATCTGTCGATTCAATTGGGACAGGTGAATAGCACGCTGGACCCAGGCGAGAAAATAGTCACGATCCACAGGTTTTGGCATATACGCGTACGCGCCACTCTTGAGTGCCTTGACGCCTATGTCGCGATCACCATGCCCCGTTAGAAGAAGAGTCGGCAGGTTTGGCCGGCGCTCACAAATCTTCGCCATGAGCGTGAGACCATCCATGATGGGCATTTTAATGTCGGTAATGACGGCGTCATAAGTGCAACTCCTTGATAAAAGCTCAAGAGCATCTGGACCGGAAGAGGCTCGATCGACCTCCACGTCCTTCAAGTGAAAGCTCAACAGGTCTCCCATGGATCCACGGGCGGTCGGCGCACATGCTCTATCGGCCAGATTACCCAGAATTGGTGAGAGACCTATTAGACATCGGACGCCGCTCTCTCGTCGACGCATGGAAATCTGAATTCAAAATCTCTCAATCAATGAGATTCTTCATCAGAGTGCTTGGCATGAGCCACTTTCTGCGTCTGCTGCGGTTCTGACACTTCGGAAGAGGGCGCTGAAGATGTACGTCCCTCCGGCTTCAACTGATCGTGCCGAATAGGGTCCAATTGGATTTGAGGAATCTTCAAAGTGCCGCAAAACGGTTTTGCGATTTCTTCCTCGCAGTTTTGAAACCATCGAGAAGTTGGAGTTCCAGCGCCCAGGCCTTGACCGAAAGCCCCACTCGCGATGCCAAGTAACGTGATGGTCATATAGAAGCTTCGCATAGGCACCTCCAGATCCTGAGGATGTTACAAGCAGTTATTGTTCTTTCTCACCTTCTATGGAGGGAGCAGTTATCGTGCCCTTTGGGAATATTCATGTTGCTTTGAATAATGAACGCTTGTCGGCATGGTCCTTCTGTTGAACAAGACGTGTGCAGGTGCGGTGCGTGCGAAACAGCACGATTGCCTTGAACGATTACGATTCAATGATGCGATCCTTGGGCGGAATCTGCGCATCGTAGCCGTACTCAGTTTCCTTGCTTCAATGGACGACCACCACATTTCAGCCGTCCAGCCGTCTCCGCTAGAGTAGCCAGCACAACATTAGGCTTCCTCCATGTTCACCATACTATTGCTGTCGAATCTCATCCTTTCTAACTGGTAAATGTTTGTAACAGTGTGTAGGGTCCAGGCGCTCCTGCTGACAACACAGGGCGCTCCCCACCTATGGGAAAATGAACTAAGTATTCAGGGGGGGGGGTATGGCTTGAGGGTGATGTCGTGGTTTGGAAAAGTCAGAACAAATATACTGCCGCGGCCGACCTCGCTGGTGACGAGAATACTTCCCCCGTGCGCCGTCATAATGTTTTTTGCAAGGTTGAGCCCCAATCCGTATCCGCCGGTCGTTCGAGATCTTGATTTATCGGTACGATAAAACGGCTCAAATATTAATGTCTGTTCATCGGGTGGAATCCCTATGCCGTGATCGCAAACAGAAATCTGGATCGTATGCTCGTACTGATCGATTCTCACCTCGACTGGTGCTTCTGCCGGCACCGTGTACTGCAAGGCATTTTCAAGCACGTTACGCAAAGCGATGCGAACCCGATGAATGTCGATCTTGAGCATGACGCTCTCGGGGGCCGCCACCAACTGCAAAATCAGAATGTGTTCCTTGTAGACCTCGACGAGATCACGCACCAGCGGTACCAGATCGGCATCGGTGAGAGTCAGGCCTCCATACTCGCTGTTCAGCCGCTCCGATTCCAAGAGCTCTGTGACCATGGTTTCCAATTCGCGGATATCTTGTTGAATCTTCTCTTTCACTGGTTGGTCGTGAACGAATTCCAGTGCCACCTTGATCCGAGTCAGCGGAGATCTTAATTCATGGCTCACGTCCACCAGCAACCGATCGCGAGCGCGTAACATGTCGCGGACCCGGCTCACCATGTCATTCAGTCCGACCGTTAATTGCCCAAGTTGATCGTCGGAACGAGTGCGGACCTGATAGTTCAAATTGCCCTGCGCAATTTCTGTGACCCCCGAGGTCAACCAATTGAGCGGCCGGAACAACCAGCGCACAAGTGTATAACTGCCCCCTAAAATAAACGCGATGAGGCCGATCAAGAGCGCGACGCTTTCGAGATCGATCTCCGGCGGTTCGGGGAAAAAGAACAGATATCGTGTCGTCCCCCGGTTCATGATCACGACCCGCCGACCTCGATGCGTACCTATTTGCATAGAGGCGTCAGCATGGGACGCGTGGACCTGCAAGTCCTCGGTGACCGGTAGACCGGTGTCGGTCGCCCATATTCCGTCGGGACTTTCGACGCGGATGGATATCCCTAATTCTCCTGAGAGTCGAATGGTCCGTTCCCGGTCCGGAGGGTGCCCCATTTCTTCGATAATGCCGGCGAGGTGATGCGCCATCATCTTGCTTCGGGTCTGTTTGGAGAGTTCATTGTGCAAGACCAGTCGATTATATCCACTGATGGATAAGACTAATGCCAGCGTGGTGCCGAGATAAATCAAGAACAGTTTGAGAAAAATGGAGCGTCGAATAAACTGACTGTGTCGGGATGCGCGCTCACGCACCGGCGGACTCCGCTTGTATGAGTTCGGGAGTCGGAAGGAAGAGGTATCCGGTACCCCAGATGGTTTTGAAATACCGTGGCCGTTTGGGATCATCATTGAGTTTATGGCGCAAGCGACTGACCGCCACGTCGATGGATCGATTGTAGGCGTCCCAATCGATTCCGCGAACACTCTCCATAATCTGATCCCGATTCATGACCCTGCCGGGGTGGTGAAGAAAGAGTGCCAGGATTTCAAATTCGGTAGTGGTGAGATCAAGGACGGTGCCGTCCAGCCATGCCGTTCGACTACGCAGGTCGACTATTAACGCGTCGGCGCGGAACCGCTCCCTTGATAAGCCGGGCGCACGCGTCTCTCCGCTCCTTCTCAACACCGTTTGAATTCTCGCGACCAGCTCGCGCGGTTCAAACGGTTTGGACAGATAGTCATCGGCTCCAAGTTCAAGGCCGGCCACCCGATCTGGAAGATCCCCACGTGCGGTCAGCATGATGATCGGCACCGAGCTTTCATGGCGAATTTCACGGCACACCGCCAAGCCGTCCCGGCCGGGCAACATGAGGTCGAGTATCACCAGCGATGGCGATTGCTTTCTCAAACAAGCCAATCCTTCGTCGGGATGAGTCGCCGAAATCACCTGCATGTCGAATTGGGGCAGATAGGCGGTGAGTAAGTCGTTGAGCTTACGATCGTCGTCAATGACGAGAATGAGGTGGCTCACCGCCTGCCCCCCAGAGGCTTAATGGATGGAGGCTTCATAAGCTGCGTGGGCTGTTCCTTCTTGACGAGCCACAGTGTAACAGTACTGGCATGTTGCTGCATGGCATCCCGAATTGTTCGATGCTCCAAGGCCATGGCGTCCACACTAATGACTAGTCGAGATAAATTGAATGATATCGTAGAAGGTAGGGCTGACGCAGCTAAGTTGCATTCCGAGTCCATCTGATGTCGAGCCTGTCTGCAATTAGGTGAAAAACGTTATCTCTAGAATGGCGAAAGCCCGCCTCTCATGCCACCGCGCGATCGACCGCCGCCACCGCGCGGAGACTCCGACGAGTTACTTCCGGATCCCCGACCAGAAAGATCGAGCTTCGCGACGGCGCGAATAGCCACATGCGCTTTTGGGTCGGCTAACTGGCTTACCTGGACGATGCTGCTCGCCACCGTCGGACTTTCACCAAATACTTCCAGTTTGACCTTTTGCGCCACAGCTAATGCGCTTTTCATATCCGTCACGAAGAGAGTTTCTTCAACCAAGTCTTTCCACTTCGCGCCCTGCGTCTCCAACAGCTTCCCTACATTGGCATACGCTTGCCGCATTTCGGCCTCCGTGGAGTCGCCGGTGACATTCCCGTGCTCATCCCAACTCAGTTGTGCGGCGATGAAAATTGTATCCCGAACTCTTACCGCTCCTTTGGTCCCCAATTGTCTTTCCATCGGAATGCCCAACGTCGTCCCTTGTTTCGAAGGTGATGGGAGAACACCAGGGGGAAATGGTTCACGCGGGCCATCGGGGCCGGCGCATGCTGTCGCATAGAGCGCCCACAATCCAATGACGATCGCTGAAAGGTATCGATGGGCCATGGGCTTCCCCTGCAAGCTTCATGAATGAATTATGGACAGATTGCCGGTTGTCTATTGCTGTGCTGCTGTCGGCTGACCGAGCATCGCTCGTTCGCCATGCTGGCCATTGTCGCCATGGGACTCGCCGCGTTTCTGATGCAGTGAACATTGTTTTTGCCCATGCATGTCTCGCAGTTTCTTGAGTTGCTCCGGTGTCAACAGACCGCGAACTTCCTGGAATGTCTTAAACGACGCGATGCGTCGATCTGCCTTCAGCGCATACAGCTTCCGGATCGTGCTTTCGACGTCTCCGGAATCTTTCTGCTGGTCTTGTTGATACAAGAGTTGATGCACATCGATTTTGGCGAGTTCCACGTCCGCGTCTCTTTTTACGCGGTCTTTTTTGAACGTGAGGCCGAGGGTCCGCAGTTTGGTTGCTTGCTCTTCAGAGAGATCCAAGGCCTCCTTCGCCTTGAGTACATGCCAGATAAATTTACCCGGGTCCCGGCGTCCATGGCCATGCCCTTCCTGATCATGCCCGTCGGCCCAGCTTTTTGCATCCGATAGCAGATTGCCTGTGACTGCTAATGCCAGGGCAAGGGTGAAGAAAGCTGCTGCCCGTGCTGTCTTACTTTTCATAATGGTCCTCCAAATTGTGAAGCGGTGAATGAGATCTCGTGATGGATCAGCGTAACAACACACTGGCCGTAAATCTTTTCGCTTCTGTAAGAGTGTGTAACAAAGTGTCACGAGATCTGAAAAGACGAGGATTGAGACGCTCGTCGCATTTTGGGTCCGGACATTGACCGATCAGTGGCGCTCTTTAACCGTACATAGGCTGCGACTCTTATCGGCATTTGAGTTGATGCAGTCGTGCGGCGATTTCATTCATGGGCAACTGCGCATTCATGGACTGATAGACTTATTTGTAGCAACGTGTAACGACAATGACGTTTGGATTAAGTTCCCATCAAAACTGACCGATGGGAGAGCTACTCTCTTGGGACAATAGGGCAGGATCTTCGGAACGTGTTTGACAGCTATTCATCTAACGGACAGGCGTAGAAGGACATCACCATGCCGGGCATCATCATCATGGCAAAGCATCACCCCAGACCGCGTCCGTCAGTACGAGTGATGCGCAGCAAGCGCTCAATCAGCTCACCGATACGCTGACTCAGCAGGCCGATGGGAACGGGACTGTCTCGGGGTCAATTCTGCGGCAGGATCTCCAGCAGTTGTTCCAAAATCTCAAAGGGCAGAACAATACAAGCACGATCCAGAGTGTGGCGTGATCGATCAGATGCCCTATCTCGCATCACCTTTCATGCGTGGCACGACGGTGATGTAGCGGGAAATGATGCGAGGCATGGAACGGTAAGACTTACAGCAGATGAGTGCCTTCTGCGGGAAATGGCGAGAAGTCTCCCATTGTGAATGTAACCGGCATTTGCCTTCTCCATAGAAGTCTGAGGGGTCGTTGATTGCAAACATACGGAATCGAGGTCCCTCAATCTTCCCTCCTTTATTTGCTGTTGGGTGTCGCGTCCTCTCTCATGGGATCGCGCCGGCCAAATAGCAAATCGGCATTCTTTTTTTGCTCATCAGACATATTCTGATAAAGCGTCTCGAAGACAGGGATAAACTTCTGAAGTCCATTGGCATGGGCCGCTGCAATTTCAGCATAGGACTTCACATCATCGACGGCAGTCATAGCTTTCGCTCTTGTGGTCCGCACTGCATGGAGCGTTTCCAATGTATGCTCATTCTCCTGCATCACCTGAGTGACAGCACTCCAGAGATGCTCCTGCGCAGGGGTGATTTTAAGCTGGTCATGAAGTTCCTTAATGCGGAGATCGCCGCTGGCTGCCTTCATGGTCGTGCCTGCATCGGATCGGGATTTATTGGCAGGTACATTTTGAGCCGACGAGTCCTCGGCCATTGCCATTTGTGCAATCGGCCCTTCTGTCATTCCATGGGCGAGATCGCGCGAGGCTGCCCACGAATGAGCTGTCAACGCGATGGCGCTAAGGAAGATCCCAACCGTGTATGCCAATCCACGCGCTCGTAGGTACATAATTTTCTCCTGATGAGTGATCGCCGCACGTTTCACTAGGCGCGAAAGATTTTCTTAATCGCTTAGATCACAAACCGGCACGAGGCAGATGAAGGCATGCCCACTATTTTGCAATCGCCCACTAACGCCGATGGTGGCCTCCATAATGTCTCCCATAATATCCGCCGTACCGGTAGCCAAACGCGGGAGGAACGAGATAGACCCCGGGGCCATAATAATAGCCAGGGTTATAGTAATAGGGGGCAGGGAGGTATGTGCCAATATATGGAGGAGGTGGGGGCGCCATTTGTGGTGGGACTTGTGGGGGAGAACCCTGCATGCCGGGCGGTACCCCATTCGGATTGTAGACATCATCGTACTCTTCACAATCCCCAGACGGTGCAGGTTCGCTGGTCCAGACGTCCCCGTTAGGTGTATGACATTTCCAGACGTAGGCATGGACGGAACTGACCATGAGAAGCAGCATGGTTCCTATGAGAATAAGTGCTAGCCGCATCTTTGAATCACCTGCCCTTCCACCTCGTCATTATATCAGCAGTCCCCAGTACAAAAATGGCCCCACCTACGGATTGAGGAATTCAGAGACTTAGCTTCAGCGGCAATGAATCACGCGGAAGATCCATTGTGAGGAGGGGCTGATGCATGCAACCGTCGCATGTCGATCTATGCAGCACCCTCAGTTTCGTTTGTATCTTTTATCGGAATGGAGCCCTATCATAAGTCAATAATCGAAAGTGCTCAGGGTATGATGGTGCGCTCTAACGGCGAGGGTTTGGGGGGCGACACCCCGGAAGGCGGGACAGGGAACTAGGATGAAGACACGAGGTATGACGGTCGAAGGCGGATACTGAAAGGCTGCTGACACTCCACGGGACTCTTCTGGTAGCAATCTTTGCTCGACGGTTTCGGAAACAGAATTCAGCCCCACGCTAGACAGAAGAAGCGAGAGTTGAACGGATATATTCCCGTCGCCCGACTCTGAACCTTCATGGATGACGGGCATGTATCCCCGTCGCATTGGTCCATTAGACAGTAAATAGCATGCGATGATTATTCTTTCGTGCTTCACCACCAGGATTGAGGATGAACTCCCGGACCTCATTAAAGACGATGAGACGGCACGGATTATTATCGAGGACGAACTAGGCTCAGTCTATCGAAAGAAGGGACGGTGAACCATGCCTTTCATTCATGTGAATGAATACTACATCAACCTGGCCCACATCTATTATGTGCATGACACAGAGAAAGGGTACCTTGTGTATTTCGGCGCCGGAAAGGTAACCACTGTTGAGAAGTCGAGTCCAGCCGGCGAGAGTTTTATCCAAGCCATTCGCGCGTCGACGACCATTCTTGGGGACTAGTTGCGGGGATAAACCAGCGTAAGAGTCTGCGCAAGCTGAAGAGGAGGTGTGAGGAATGATATTGATAGTGATGATCTGGTCAGACGAGCTGAACAAGGTCTAGCGGGACAAGGCGCTGCTATAGGAAGTGCAAGAGGTTCTTGGACACAAGGAATTTAAAACGACGCTCAGTCCAGCGCACCTTCGGACGGCTGTTGAAGCATTGGACGGCCTGACACCATCAATGAAGAGTGAGTCTGACAAGGCGACTGTGCAAGCAAAGCTACCTCAGTGTTTGGTCTGACAGTTACGGATTAAGGTCTACCAAAGGACTTGCTGTGGGACTCAACGAAGAAGATTATCTTTCATCTGATATTTCGGCATATTCACAAGAGATCCGAGCGCGTAACGCCGAATATTTTAAAGTTTTCGATAAGGTCCACCGGTTCTGCCATGAAAAGAAATTTCTTGTTCAACCCCACAACCGAGATGGCCAACACGTTTTTGCTGTTGGACTTTCCGTCAAACTCATTTGTGATGTAGAGGCTGCAGTCATTCTGATGGAACGAGGATTGTCGTCCCAGTCGCGATCGATGCTCCGGGTTGCGACCGAGACGCTGATAAAACTCGCGAATATTTGCAAGGCGTATGAGTTCGTTGAGGCCTACATCAAGACAGGCGAACACCAAAGACTGCTCTTCCTTCGTGGAATGAGGAATAACCCCTCGCATGCATACGACTTCATACTCCCTGAGCTCACCGACGAACTGATTAGTGAGATCTCTGAGAACGCGAGCGACAAGAAGGTTGCGCAGTGGGCAAGGGATGCCGGTATGTCCGACCTGTACAATGTGCCTTATCGGTTATACTCACAAGATGTGCATTCAGCCCCTGCATCCCTGGAGCTGTATCTTGTAACGAATGAAGAGGGCGACCTTACCTGATATAAGTTGGGGTCCGGACGTTAGAGAGGAACTTCATCCTGAACTTATTGATGCTGCTCGTTTGATTATTTTGGGGTTATGGAGAGTCGACCCTGTTTTCTCGCTCGGCATAAGAGATAAATTAACGGAATTCACAAATGAGTTACGTGTTCTCGATGCTGAGGGTACAGGGGATACAAGCGCTTGACGCCATGATACATAAAATGGCACAAACCACGAACCTTGATGAATCAAGTTCTCTAAGCCACTAATTTTATTGCTTGCGCCCGTAGCTCAGTCGGATAGAGCATCAGCCTTCTAAGCTGAGGGTCGCTGGTTCGATTCCAGCCGGGCGCACCAAATATCAATTGCTTATACGATTGATCAAATCTTTTGACGCTAAATGTAGAGCCTGTGTAGAAAAAACAAAAAGGTTTACCCTGGAAATGCCGATTTGAAAACCGGTCACGGCAACCCCAACATTCTCCTAATGTTCAAAAGGGTTATAGTCCTTGACGTAGCCGGTGACCAGTTTGGTGACCCAGTCGAATGAATGGTGAAAAAGGGCGACAAGTAAAGTGTTGCAGATTTCTAATCTTGGCGAAAATCCGAAGCCACTAAACCCGAATCCAGCGTCGGTGTTATTAGCGTGTTAGAAGCAGCGATAAGGTAGGTGTTCAGCTTGCCTGCTGCTGTCGTCAGATCATGTTCGTTCACTGAGTTGTATCGGCGGTGCATCTTCTCCGACTTGTGTCCCACGATCTTCGTGGCTGTTACCATATCAACACCCGCACGGCGAAGATTGGTGGCCGCGCAACGGCGCAAGTCATGAATATGCAAGCCTGCGACACCCGCACGGCGACAGGCAGCATAGAAGGCGTGATGGACCCGCTTCATTGGCCGGCCGCGATACAGAAACACAAGATTGGCATCCAATCTGCGGACCGTCGATAATTCACCAAACAAGGCCCGTCCGTCTGGGATTAGGGCTAACGGGATAACTCTCGGCTCCCCATTCATGGTGCGTACGTATGGACCCGTCCGTTCGTTCAGCAAACTCACGAAATTTGTTGCTCGTTGATCAGCGCCACACGAACTCTGGGAGCACCCGGGCGCCGGTCACTGTTTGGCGGACAATAGACCAAAACTCTCGGACTTTGGCCCGGACCGGCTGAGACTCCTGGCCGAGAACCTTGAAAACCAACCCGGCGCCGTTGGGTAGTCGTGACGCACCGGCGGCCCATCGTTCCTCCAGGTTCACGACTGCAGGGACTTGGCTGAAGATCTCGTCCGCGTGATGCCTGGGTGTGAGCAATAGGACATTGGCGAACACGTCGAACGTGCCCATGACTCCCACCTGACGCACGTTGTGAGCGTGCGGCTCGATGACAAATTTCTCAGTGAACAACTCCGTGCCATCGGGTCGTCGGGCTTGTACGGTGGAAGAAAAGACGTCGTATTGAAACAGTTCTCCTTCACCGTGATACTTGCGTCCGCCCATCATGATCTCGGAGTAGAGTAGCGTGGCGCTGTAGGGCATGCACACGTGCGTGCTGGTGATGAAACGGGCGTGCGCGTGGGGGATGATCGGGTCAGGAAGATACTCTAGGTAGGCACTCTCACCCAAGACGATGTTCTGGATTTGGGTTGCATAGTTGGCATCCATTGAGTGGATTTTGGTGGCTGCCTGCGTCGTAACGTGAGCACGCGTATGGGGCGCAAGGTCGATTTCAATGTTGAACCTGTCGCCCTGAAGGATGGACCCCGTGGTCGTGATGATAAAGACACAAGGCAGATCGGGCAGCGCTTCATCCCAGTACAGCGCCTGTTGCACCAGGAGCGGGGCGCGGCGATCCAGATGCGCGAGGACGGTGCGCTCCCCGCGCAGTTCAAAACCGAGACGTAGGAATGCATTCTTCCCCACGCCACCGCTGGGCAGCTGCCCAGGCTCATTCTGAAAGGAAGCAAGTTCCGGAGGCAAATGAGAAGTCGTCATGCGGGCGTCTGACTGAATTTCATGTCGAACAACACATTCTGCTGGATGAGTGTGACCAATCCCATAATGCCTTCACCCGTTTTGCAATTGGTAAAGACGAAGGGCTTGTCGCCGCGCATCATTCTGGAATCCTTGTCCATCACCTCCAGGCTCGCGCCTACGTACGGTGCGAGGTCGGTCTTGTTGATGACCAGAATGTCCGACTGGGAGATGCCTGGGCCATTTTTCCTCGGGATCTTGTCGCCTGCCGCGACATCGATCACATAGATAAAGAAATCTACCAGCGCAGGGCTAAAGGTCAGAGTCAGATTATCGCCACCGCTCTCGATGAGCACAAAATCGCTGTCGGGAAAGCGTGATTCCATATCTTCCACCGCCGCAAGATTCATGCTGGGATCTTCGCGCACGGCTGTATGCGGGCAGGCCCCGGTTTCCACGCCGATAATCCGTTCTTCGAGCAAGATGCCCTTTAGCGTGCGCTGGACGTGCTTGGCATCTTCCGTGGTGACAATATCATTCGTGATAATCAGGACTTTGACTCCCATCTTGACGAAGATGGGGGTAATGGCCTCGATGATTGCGGTTTTGCCCGAGCCGACCGGGCCACCGACGCCGATTCGTGTAATTTTCTTCATGTCATGCTCCGGTGATTCAGTTCATAAACATGCGTACGTGCGCCTTGACATGCGCGGCTGCCATAATATCGAGCGAGGGTGAGAATGTTGCCATCTCGTCGAGCGTGGCACTCGAGACGCGCTCGTACTCGGCGTCTGTCGACGCATTGACTTCGAAGAGAATGGTCTGCGCGTCGAAATGATGGATTTTCATGAGCCGCAACGATGCGCTCAGGATCATGCTCGCGGTTCCGTACTGCTGCACGGCAAAGGCATCGTATTCGGGCAGGCCGAGTTCGGCAAACAGAAGACCAAGGCTGACAGGATACATGCCGGGGGTTTCCTTACGTTCGATGTACCCCAGCCAGTCCTTGAGAAGCGGCGATTGGACCAGATGGTTCGACATTTCGCAGAGTTTCTTCCCCATGCGCACGGCCATGGTTCGCATCTCTTCGTTCATCTTGCGGTTGAAGAGAGCAGTGTCGGCTCGGAGCACAGCGGTCATGTCATGTGCCCTGGCCGCCCGGTGCGTCACCAGCAGAGCAATGGCGTCAGCCGATGCCGACTGGCGGGTTGCGGTCATGACGAATTGGCGCAGCGTCTCTTTATCGTGCACCAGGCGGTGCTGAATCGCCGACTCGAGTCCGTTGGAGAACGAGAAGGCGCCAACCGGCAGTACCGAGTCGCCAAACTGGAGGATCCGCATCAATTCGGTGATCTTCGATGGACGATCACCCGATCCGGTCATTGAGGACGAAGTATGGCTCGATTCCCCGTTGACCGCCGGAGCGGATGTTTCAACCATCTCACGGCTTGGGGAAGCATGCTCCGACGAGACAGGGCTGTGTTTGATTCTAATGGACATGGCCGTGAGGATGAGTGTGATCATGTGGATGATCGTGTTCCTCCACATGGGAATGTATTGGCCCTTCGGCCCCGCCAAACAGGCGCCGGGACTCATGGGGTGCGAGATAAGGGATGACTTCAGATCCAGGGATAAATTCATATGTGATCCCGGAGAAGGCGTGGGTCTTCATCACAGAGGCCATCACTTTCTTGTCCACCGTAAGTGGAATAAACACTCGATTCCCTTTGACGACTGCAGGCCAGTGCTGGTTGCCCAGAGCATGGCCCAGCTCCACGCAGGTACGAACCAAGACCTCCGAGTTCTGTGTCTGCAGCGCGCTCAATTCGACCACCATCACGTCCTTGAGGTTGACTCGGGCGACAGTCGCGGTCCCTTGCGCCTCGTCCCATTTCAATATGTCACCATCGTGCAGAAGGATGCCGCGCGGCAACGAGATGGCCAGGTCAAGGCCGTTCTGACTTGATTTCCGCAGACGGCTCTTTTGCGCTTCCCACTGATCTAGCACCAGCCAATCCAGAGTCGCCTGCTCCAGGCGTGCTTTCCAGGCGGTTTCGTGAATGTTGCCGATGATGGTTTCGATAACAAGCATAAGATTAATATTATGAAATCCTTCTGACCCATAAATCAACCACAACGGGCCGTGACCAAACGCGATTGCATCGCGCCTTCACCGAGTCTCAATTCTCCGACTTCACAACGCAGTACGGAGCCGGGAGCACGGTCTGCGAAAACCAAAAGCAACGGTCTGATGTTCACCAATCAGCCAAATGGTGGAACTCTGGCGTTGAATGGCCTGCCCTCTGGACTGTTCGGAGGGTCACCGAATGATAGAGGTGGGTTGTATGGAACAGGGACACACTGTCAACAAACAGTGTGTCCCTGCGTAGCATTTGACTGTCCATCTCTGTGCAGACCTCCCTCAGCTAAAGAAGTAGAGCTGATTCAGGGAGATGGATTTGGCTGGTTGGACAGTGGCATGGACACCATCCACCTTGACGGCAAAGGTCTCAGGGTTCACCTCGATTTTCGGCGTCAACCCATTGCGCACCATGTCTCGCTTCGTAATCGTGCGCGTGCCATACACAGGCATGACCTTTCGTTTGAGATCCAACTTGTTTGCGATGCCGTTGTCATAAGCCGCCCGTGAGACAAAGCTCACGCAGGTCTCGGGCAAAGCCCGGCCGAACGAGCCAAACATCGGGCGATAGATAACCGGCTGGGGTGTCGGGAGCGAAGCATTCGGATCTCCCATGATCGACCAGTTGATCAAGCCGCCTTTGATGACCATTTTAGGCTTGGCCCCGAACATGGCGGGCTCCCATAAGACAAGGTCCGCCATTTTCCCAGGAGTAATCGAGCCGAGGACATGGGAGATGCCCTGGGCAATTGCCGGATTGATGGTCACTTTCGCGACGTAACGGAGTACGCGGAAGTTATCGTTGTTCGGTGAATCCTCCGGCAACTTGCCGAGGCCCTTTTTCATCGCATCCGCTGTCTGGATCGCGCGCAGCCAGTTTTCACCGACCCGCCCCATGGCTTGCGAATCACTCGAGAACATGGAGATCACACCCATGTCGTGGAGCACATTCTCAGCGGCGATGGTTTCGGGGCGGACTCGGCTCTCGGCGAACGCCACGTCCGAGGGCACCTTGGGATTCAGATTGTGGCAGACCATGATCATGTCGAACAATTCCGCCATGGTGTTGATGCCATAAGGCAAAGTCGGATTCGTGGAACCTGGCAGCACGTTGAGTTCGCCCGCCACCTTGATGATGTCAGGTGCGTGACCGCCGCCGGCGCCTTCCGTATGGTAGGTGTGTATCGTCCGGCCTTCGAACGCCGCGATGGTATCTTCGACGAAGCCGCCTTCGTTGAGGGTGTCGGTATGGATGCAGACCTGCACATCCATGTCATCGGCGACCGAGAGACTGGCTCGGATGGTCGCCGTCGTCGTGCCCCAATCTTCGTGAATCTTGAAGCCTGCGGCACCTGCCAGGATCTGTTCGACCAAGGGTGCTTCGCCCGAGCAGTTACCCTTGCCGAGAAATCCAAAGTTGATAGGCAGCCCTTCGACTGCTCGGAGCATCATCTCAATGTTCCAGCGTCCGGAAGTGATCGTTGTGCCGTTCGTGCCGTCGGTCGGCCCGATGCCGCCACCAAAGAAGGTGGTTACGCCATTGCTCAGCGCTGCGTAGACCTGTTGCGGCGAGATGAGATGGATGTGCCCATCATTGCCCGCCGGCGTCAGGATCAAGTGTTCGGCGGTAATGGCATCCGTGGCGGGTCCGACCGTGAGTCCAGGGGTCACACCGTCCATGGTACCGGGATTGCCCGCCTTGCCGACGCCTACGATCTTGCCGTCTTTGATGCCGACGTCGGCTTTGATGACGCCGAGGAGCGGGTCCACCACTGTGACGTTGGTGATTACCAAGTCGAGCGCGCCGCCTTCGCTCGTGAGCTGGTTATCCATCCCCATGCCGTCGCGCAGCGTCTTGCCGCCGCCGTAGATGGCTTCATCACCATACACGCGCAGATCCTTTTCGATCTCAATGTAGAGGTCGGTGTCACCCAAGCGGATTTTGTCTCCGACGGTTGGGCCAAACAGGCTCGCATTTTCTTTACGAGATATTTGTGACATTCGTGTGCTCTCTTTCTCTCTTGGCCAATTGGTCACCTTGCCGGGTCACCTCATTAGGTGTTTTTCGCTTTGGACTTGAATCCACATTCGCCGACACGTTCCAATCCTTTATTGAGATTCGGCCGGTACCCCGGCGTCGGGCCGGTCCCGGTCCAGCCGTCTACCAGGTTGTTGAACCCATAGATGCGTTGCTTGCCCCCGAATGGAACCAGTGTCACTTCCTTCTCGTCGCCTGGCTCAAAGCGCAAGCCCGTCGAGGCCGGAATATCCAAACGCTGGCCAAATGCCACTTTCCGGTCAAATTCCAGGGCGCGATTGACCTCAAAGAAATGAAAATGAGAGCCGACTTGGATGGGACGGTCACCGGTGTTGCGCACCTTGATTTTGACGGTGGGGCGCCCGGCATTAATTTCAATGGGCTTGTCGGATAGTACGTAGCCGCCGACAGGTGTTTTCGTCTTCTGCGGTTTATCAGTTGCCATGTATTGCTCCCTTTCGTTGTGATCAACAGCCGTTGAGCTCTGCCCGTCTTGTTACTGGATCGGTCCGTGGACGGTCACCAGGCGGCTGCCATCCGTAAACACCGCCTCCAACTGGACCAGCGGGATCATTTCTGCCACGCCTTCCATGACGTCGTCCCGCGTCAAGGTCGTCCGGGCTTCTTTCATCACTTGCTCTAAGGATTTTCCTTCCCGCGCTCCGTCCAACGCCGAAGCCGTAATCACCGCCACGGTTTCGGGGTGATTGAGCTTCAAGCCCTTCGCTTTGCGCTTCAGCGCGACCTCAGCCATCATATAGATCATCAATTTGTCCAATTCTCTTGGTGTCAGATGCATGTCATGCTCCTTTGCAGTGGTGCCCGGTTGCAGGGCGTGCAAGTTGAAAGGCCCCCTCGACTGGTTGTTTCGATTTTTCGGCGTACATTGGTGTGAGGTATTTGCTGGGACATTATGAGATCCAATCTCTTTGACAACTATTTCTTTTGATTCGCCCAGTATCGGATCAGATTATCTTCCGGGGTTGTGGCATCTGCTGGTGCGACCGGGATCAGGGAAGGGAAGCCGTTCCTCGCCAGGAGCATCAACCAGGTGACAAGGACGAAGGCGGACGTCAAGACCGGCATCCCCGATGGTTCCAAGAAAATGCCCAGCGAAGCCCAGACCCGCGCGGTGACCAATACGCCGATCACCGTATAGATAAAACCCTGGACGTTCAGCACCAAGAAGAATCCTCCGAGAGCCATCGCGGTCAGCGCGGCATTGTACCCAAACAAGCCGTCACGAATCGCTTCGTCATGTGCTCCGTAGAACACCGCGACGCCGACGGCCAAGGTCGATCCCATGAGCGCCATCAGCGCGCCGATGCGGGTATTGATCGCGATTCCGATCAGAATGATAACCCCAGTCTCCCAGCTGTCCTGGAAGAAAATCTCTGCGATGCCCATGGTAATTCCGTGAAACCACGTGACCCAGTTGTAGACCGGTGTCGGTCCGGTAAAGTCTGAGGGCGAGGTCGGCTTAAGGGCGTTGGATACATCAATGGTCGCGAATTGCAATAAAGCGCCGAGGAAGAACCAGGTGGCCAACACGAACGGCATGGTTAAACCGGGTACCTTGTGCGGTCCGAGAATGGCACCGAAGGCCGGGAAAAGGATGCTCGAAAACGCTGCACTGAGCACAATGTAGAGGCAGAGATGGAGATTTGGAATATTTCCGGTTGTGAAGTTCGGGCTCGTATAGGCAACTAACGCGATTGAGACCAGTGCCCCATTGAATCCGAACAGGCCATCCTTGATCATCCCCTTGTCGGCTCTAAACAGAAGGGCAGTCAGCGTACTGATAATGGTTCCAAACAGGCAGGCTGTTCCGTAGATCCAGGAGTTGTAGAAGATGCCAGATAGGATGATCGCCCCGGAGATCGGGTTGTTCTGGAAGACAACCTGACCGATTCCACGGAGCACCCAGTCAACGAATCCGAGAGTCGGGTGATCTCGGAAGCTGTTCTGCAATGACGTGGTCGTCATGATGTCCTCCGGTCCTTAGCCCGTAGTCTCAGACACAATGTCTGCATCTGCACCTTGGCAGATAAAAACGCCCTGACAACTGTCAGAATTGACAGTATGCGAGGGCGGCATACCCTACGATATCGGCGATAGGCCCGTCAGCCACATTTCCCGATCCTTCCGGACCGGCTGTCATCGTGGCGTCCGAGCCGAGCTTTAAGCCGATCCCGTTCAATGCAGCACTCGTCCGGTTCTCGCTTGCGGCGCGCCAGATCGGCCCACCCCTCGCTACTCAATTTGATGATTGATGATGCAAACTGACTCGTCATGGTTCCTCTACTGCCGTCGTCGGAAATAAGTGTGGTGGCCTGCGTCACTTTCGATTCAGGGCGCGCCAGGAGCCGCTGCAGACGCTCCATCAGGGCATACGCCAAGGTGCGATAGTGCAGCACGTACAGCGCAGGGCCGGCAGTGCGGCGTCGCGTCGATCGTTCGTTTGGTGAGGCGACCCGTCTTTGGCAGTAGTGACGCACCCATCTTTACCTCCCTCCGCATAACATGCTATCTCTGCACCAAGACACAAACTGGAACGTTCCATTGCGCCATGTAGAATCTGTGTAGAACAAAACCGTGGAAATCAGACGGAAACCATCGGAGAGCACAGATGAACACTTCGTAAGTGTAGGCCTGGTCAAGGGAGAAAGTAGGCGATGGGACTGTGTAGAAGAGGAGGTTTCAGCCTTCTAAGCTGAAGGTCGCTGGTTCGATTCCAGCCGGGCGCACCAACTTGGCTCATAGTTTTTTGACCATCTCTCTTCTCTATGAAAGGTTGAAGCCGTGACTGACAACGTCACTCCCAGTCCTGGAAACTTCACCATCATAAGTGGTCCATCCGTATCGATGGCGCGGACGGCACATGGATCACGAATGATGTGTTGCCTCATGCCTCAACCCCAAACATCGAGGACCTGAACTACATCGTGCATTGCGTCAATATGCATGAGCGATTAATGGAGGCATTGCAAGGGTTGGTGCAGATGCGCAATCAAAGCGGTAGTGCAGACGGTGACGGTCATGATTGGAACAGGGCGAGAGCGGTTCTCGCTCAGCGGTTTCCAGGTCCGCGCGGAGAATCGGATGAGTCAGCATAAAGCCAGCACCCCGGATGGCGAGCCGCCGCTCTCTTCACCCGATACGTTCAGTATCCAAGAGCTGGTCGATGCCAGCCCCGCGACCATTTCTTTAATCGATACCCATAAATGGGAAATCCGTTTTCAGAATTGTTCCAGCCGAGACATGTTCGGTGATGTGGTGGGGCAGAGTTGCCATGAAAAGTTGGTGCAATCTCCTGCTCCCTGTACATTTTGCCGCGCAAAGGAAGCGCTCAGAACGGGAAAAACCACCAGCTCCGAAGTGGCGCTCGCGGACGGCCGATGGCTCTTGATCCAATGGGCGCCGATTCGGCGCGGGCAAACATTCTTGGCGGTGGAGTCGATTATCGACGTGACCGAAAGTAAACGGCGTGAAGAGGAATCGCGCAGGCTGAAGGAGCTTTTCGAACATCAGGCCACCATCGATCCCTTGACTGAGTTACTGAATAGACGCGGCTGGACGGAACTAGCAGAGCGTATCTGGTGGCGGGCCATTCAAAATCGCGAGCTCGTCGAAGTCCTGCTTCTGGATATCGATCATTTCAAAGAGGTGAATGATCGCTTCGGACATGCCGTGGGAGATCAGGTGCTCCGCCACGTGGCGGGAGTGTTGCGCCAACAAACGCGGCCCGGCGATCTGCTGGGCCGATGGGGCGGCGAAGAGTTTATTCTCTTGTTGTATCCGCCGATGATGGATGTGCAGGCCATTGGGGAACGCATTCGTCACGCCGTCGGCGCATCGTCGATGGCCATCGAGGGCACATCGACTTCCATTCAGGTGACGATCAGTATCGGGGGCACTACGTTCGATCCGAACGGAAAAGAGCCCGGCGGATTGGATCTTGCGCTGATCGGCGCGGACCGCAATCTCTATAAAGCGAAAAAGCAGGGCCGCAACCAAACCTGCCTGTAGGTCTAGAGCCGAACTACGCCTTTCTCGCGGTCTCAAACGCCTTCATCACGCCGACTGAACTGGCCGGCTCTCCTTGCACTTGATCGAACGTACATTGACGTGGCTGCTTGTCCGGGCGCCAGCGTAAAAATTTCGTTCCATGACGAAAGCGGCCTTGCGAATAATAGTCGTACCGTACTTCACACACCAAGACGGGATCGAGTTTTTCCCAGTCGTCGCTTTGCCGTTTCGACCATCGCGTCGGGCCGCCGGGCGACTTTCCACTAAAACCGCCGCCTCCTCTCAACGGTTCCACGACCTTTTTCAACGCCACACGTTCATCTTTCGCAAAGGAGGATGTGAACCCGACAAAATGCAACAGACCGTCCGAGTCATACAGTCCCAACAGCAGCGATCCTATGACATGAGCGTTCTTTGAGGCATAACGAAATCCGCCGATGACGCAATCGGCGGACTTCAGGCGCTTGACCTTAACCATCGCGGCGCGGTCACCGGCGTGGTAGGGTTCCATAACCTTTTTGGCCATCACTCCGTCGAGTCCATAGCGACCGAGATCGTCAAACCAACGTAATGCAATCGCCCGATCCCGAGTCGCCGGTGATAATTGAATCGATGGATGGTTCGGAAGGGAAGCAAAGAAGTCTTCCAGTTGCGTGCGGCGTTCCATGAGAGGTTGATTGACCAGATTGGACTTCTTTGCGGAATCCGCGAGCAGGTCGAAAGCCGTGAACGTAGCTGGCGTCTCGTGGGCAAGTTTGGCGATCCGCGACGCCGCGGGATGAATCCGCTGCAACAGATCGTCGAAGGATAGCTGTCCCTCCCGCGTCACGACGATCTCGCCGTCCAGGACAAAGGCGCGATGAGGAAGCGCTTGAAATGCCTCCACCAATTCCGGGAAATAACGTGTGAGCGGCTGTCCGGCTTTCGATTGCAATACCACGTCGTGGCCATTGCGAAAAGCCAGGCACCGGAAGCCATCCCACTTGGGTTCGAATTGCCAGTCATCACCGGCCGGAAGTTGATCTGCCCGCGTCGCTTCCATGGGCGGATACGGAATAGGCAAGGAAAGGCCGAGATCGGGAAAAGCGGCTTTCTCTAATTTCTCGGCGGCCGTGACCGAAGAACGGCGTGGCAACATTATGCCTCGTGCGCCTTGGCGAGCGTGTAAAGGTCGAATCGCTTTTTACCGAGCAGCGGTTTCCACAAGTCGCCGCTGCTTCGCAAGAGGGAGGGCACATTGTCGATCCGATAGTCGGCGAGTTGGATGCCGTGTTCAATGTTCTCCCACACGACGGGCATCGACACCGTGGCGAGCGGCTTCGGACGGACCGAATAGATCGAAGCGAGCGTGCGTCCCCAGGCATTTTGATTGTAATCGACCAGCACCCGTCCATACGGTCGGTTGGCGATCCGGTATTCCGCCGTCACCAATTTGGGATAGCGAGTCTCCATTGCCTGAGCGATTTCTTTAGCGACGGTCCACACTTCCTTTTGTAACGGTTCACGGACGATCGGCACATACAGATGAAGCCCTTTGGAGCCCGTTGTTTTCGCGTACGTGGGCATGTGAAGTTCGTCGAGCAGGTCCCGTAATTTCATGGCGACATCGCACACACGTTGGAAGTCCGCACCAGGGCCCGGATCGAGATCGAAGTGAAGAAAGTCCGGCCGGTCATAATCGTCGCAACGGCCGTACCAAGGATTCAGATCGATGCAGCCTAAATTGACGACCCAAAGCAGGGCCGGAAGATTCTGAACCAACACGAAGTCAATGATGTTGCCCCGCCGGTGGGGAATCGAACAGATCTTGATCCATTCGGGACGCGAGGATGGCGCTCGCTTCATAAAAAAGAACTCGCCGTCGGCTCCATTGGGATAGCGTTTCATGACCATCGGGCGGTCGAGCAGATGGGGAAGAAGGAATTTCGAGACATCGAGATAATATTGCAGGAGATCCCGTTTGGTAATGCGCTGATGGGCCCAAAAAAGTTTTTGCAAATTGGTGAGATGAACGGACCGATCGCCGATCGTCAGCGTGGCTTCATCCTGATCGGTCGGAATAGATATTGACTTCGGCATAGGGAGTACCGCTCCCATGGATCATACCGGCCGGCGTAGGTCGCGACAGTCGGTCAACGGATTGCTTTTGTATGCCCTCGCCCCTACAATGGCCCCATTTACGCCATGCCACGCCGCGTTGTTACGACTGTGCCTTCACCGCCCCGCACCAAGCGCCGCACTACACGCATTCGCCAGTCCATCGACATCGATATGAAAGCGAAACGCCGTTTCCAGGCGCGCTTATTAACATGGTATCGCCGGTACGGGCGCGATCTGCCGTGGCGTAAGACATTCGACCCATACAAAATTTTGGTTTCGGAGGTGATGCTGCAACAAACCCAGGTAGATCGGGTGATCCCCAAGTATCACGAATTTCTCGAACGCTACCCCAGTTTTCAGCATCTGGCGGAGGCGCTCACGGAGGATGTGAAAAAAACCTGGTATCCGCTTGGCTATAACATTCGGCCATTGCGATTGCACAGCATTGCATGCGAGACAATGGCTCGCTATGGAGGCACTCTGCCGAAAGCGCCGGAGGAACTGCTCTCATTCAAGGGTATTGGACGGTACACGGCCGGCGCGATTCGATCGTTTGCGTTCAACGAGGATGCGCCGATCCTCGATACGAACGTTATGCGTGTGCTGTACCGAATTTTTCTCGGCGCCGGCGACCCCAAAACTCTGAAGAATACGTTATGGCAATTATCCGAAGCGCTCATCCCCAAAGGGAAGGGGTACGATTTCAATCAAGCGTTGATGGACTTCGGGGCTATGGTCTGCAATGCGCGCGACCCCTATTGCCTACTGTGCCCGATGAAGAGTTTTTGCAAGACCTATCCTTTCGAGCCCAAACGTTAAGCGCATCTGAAGTCGGCGAGCCCCTCGCTTCGACGGTACGAGCAACGGTGTATGACGGAGAAGCCTCGGATCCAAGTGGCTGCGGGATTGATCCAACAGGGCGATGGCTATCTGATTACGAAACGAAAAGCCGGTGTGCACTTGGAAGGGTTTTGGGAATTTCCGGGCGGTAAGCGAGAACCAGGTGAATCTCTTGAAGAATGTCTTGCGCGGGAATTAAAGGAAGAGCTCGACATTTGTATTACACCGCCCACTCCGTTTCATGTCATTACTCATGACTACCCGGACAAGTCCGTGGAGCTGCATTTCTTTTTATGCAGTATCCGGGGTGGTTCACCCCAAGCGCTCGATTGCGATGACTGGAGGTGGGTGTCGGCTGAGGATCTGGCGCGCTATACATTTCCCCCTGCCGATCAGCCGGTGATCCTGCTCGTGCAACAATACGCGAAACAGAAAGCCAGCGGAATGACATCATGAAGATTGTGCTCGACATCGAAACGGTCCAATCGCCGCGTGAAGAATGGGCGCGAGTAGCGGGGTGCCTTCCTCTCGTGGATGTCAATTGCCTCGAAAATGCGGAGGATCTCTTCACGGCGTCGGAGGCCGAACAGCGTCGGAAAAGCGAAGACGAACTTTATGAGAAGTCTTCCTTCGACGGCACGTATAGCCGCATCGTCTGCATCGGCATGATCGTCTTGTCGGATGCGCTTGAACCACACGGCGCGATGTCCTGGTATGGCCAGAATGAAAAAGAAGTACTCCGGCAATTTTGGGCGAAGATCGCGCAGCTCAGGCCCTCGCTCATGATCACGCATAATGGCCTCGGCTTCGATTTGCCCTTTATCAAAAAGCGATCGATCATTCAGCAGGTCAAGCCGACGTGGGATGTGCCGCTCGCGAAATTCAGGATGGAGCCGGTCTACGACACGATGGCGATTTGGGGCAATTGGGAGACGCGCGGCTGGGTTAAACTCGACGTGCTGGCTCGCGCGCTGAATGTTGAAACCAAATCCGGTAGCGGCAAACAGGTGGCCGAGATGTGGGCAAAAGGCCTCGGCAAAGATATCGCCGACTACTGCCTGCAAGATACCTACGTCACGTACGCCTGCTATTGCCGAATGAATTTTAGAGAACCGTTATCGAGCAGTGTCGTGCTGTTGAATCGAGAATTAGTGGAAGCTTCGTGAACGGATTCCTTGCGAAGTCGAAAGATCAGGGAATCGCTGGATTGTTAGGGCAGGGCCGGCGGTGATTTCGTCGCCGGCTTCGCTTTTTTCTTCAGCGCATCCAACTGGACATCCCGTTCGTCGAGCTGACGTCGGAGTGTGCGGAGTTCCTTCTTCATCGTTTCCAGCTCCAGGTCTTTTCTGATCACCAAGTCTTTCAACATCTGCAACTCATCGGATTGAGCCGCAGGCTTTCGATTCGACTTTACCGCCTCTGAAGATACGGGAGCCGGCAGGGAGAGAAGTTCTTCCGCTTCGACTGAAATGTCTTTGAGCGTGGGCGTAGAAACGAGGGGAGATGGGGCAGGGAGCGCGGGTGTAGTGGCGGCAACATTCGAGAACGGTCGCTTCGACAGCGAGTCGTAGTCGATGACGAGACTCCCTCCATCGGATTGTTTATAGCTGTCCGAGCGCAGTGCCGATTCCGGCGTAAACTGAACTTCCCGGTCTTTGAGGCCGGTCGTATCGGGGTAGTACCGATTGGGACCGCTAATCGTATCCGGTTTCACTGCTCTGTGCCGATACTCGCTGAGCGTGACATGCAAGGAGAGACCATGCGCGTACAGCGTGCCGGCGGTGACTTCCGTTTGCGGAGTTGCGATCGTTGGAGCGGAAGAGCCGACGCCCGCGCCACCACCCGGCATCGAAGAAATGGGGCTGATGCGTGTGGCGATTCGAAAACGTACTTGCTGCTCCGGCGTAGCCTGCAAGAGCGCCGCCGAGATCAGTGGAGCGAGAAAGGCAAGCTCCGCTTCTGAAAAAACGCGTTCGGGTTTCGAATTCGAGGCGAAGAACGTTTGCACCGTTGTCTTGGGATTGCCGACCTGAATGCCGCCCAGGACCCGCGTGACGAGGAGCTGATCTAATTTAATAGGATGCGCGGCCTGCACATTCCGATCGGCGAGGCGTTCTAGATACACGCCGCCCTCCGGTCCTTCGTGAAGAATGACATCGGGACGCGGTGCCGACGAGCAAGAAGACACCAGCATCAACGTGACAACAAGGTGGGCTGGGAATTTAGACAGCGACATGTGGGACTCCATCGTGCGATGGGATGTGAGTGTATCACAAGCAACAAATCTGAGGCAGGAGGATAGTCCACATTCGTTTAGTATTCACCGGGCCAAAATACCAGTTTCTCGGAAGGAAATATGCGTGCCAGGTCATCTTGACATTTGTATAGTCAACATACTATAAGTACACCGCCTATACCAAAGTGATGAGGTTGGACAATGGCGTCCTCGCTCTTCCGGTATGGTAGATAAGTTTTCCAGGACAATGACGTCCTTTTGGTTCATGAGTGGACCGGAGGGGCGTTTTTTTTTGGCCTCACTCTCGGTCCGTGGTGCATTTATGATCGGCACAGGGAGGACATCAACAATGAACGTATGGAGGAACAGACGACGCGCTTTCTTGTTCGTCGTTGGATGGCTCGTTATAGCGGTGTGGACCGCCGTCCCATTTGCATTCGCAGAAGAGCCTGCGGGGGAAGCCCCCGGAGCAGGAAATACCACGCCGAAGAGGGCAGCCCCCGGAGCAGGAATTACCACCCCGGCGGAGGAAGCCACCAGAGCAGTAATTACCACGCCGGCAGGGGAAACCGCCGGAGCGGGACGTATCACGCGAGAGCAGGAAAAACCCGTCGCGCATCTTTGTGCCGGGTGTCTTGCTCCGATTTTTACGGACGGCAGCAAGGGAAGTATCACACCATACGGCCGCATCGAACTCGATGCTATTTACAGCAATCGAATGACCAATCCCTTAGACCCCGGGCAGTTCAACGGGTATGCCACGGCGGCGGGTACATCGAGCAACAGCTCCACGACATTAAATCCGCGTTACAGCGTCTTCGGCCTTCGCGCGGAACGCACCGACGGCGTCCACACGCTGGCTGGCGTCGTCGAAATCGATTTCTACGGGCAAACGGACAATGCGGGGAATCTGCCACCGCGTCTACGTTTAGCCAACGCACGCTACACGACCGGTCGGACGAGCCTGACTGTCGGGCAGGACTGGACGCCGGTGATGGCACTCCATCCAGACCTGATCGATTTCTCCATCATGGGCTACAACGGTAACTTGTGGCAACGTCTTCCGCAAATTACGTTGCGTCACGATTTCACCGAGAACCTACAAGGCCTGGTGACGGTCATGCGGTTCGAGCGCGGACTGACGCAGTGCTGCGGTCAGACGCAGGTGCGACCGATCACTCCACCTGCTAACGGAGCGATTGGCGGGAATCAAGCTACGATCAACGCGTTCAATGACCCAGATCAAAATCCGTACTATGGATCGCGGTTGGCATGGTCCGGATCGGGAACTGCGCAGGGTATGGTGGCTGCAGTCAATGCCGCCTATCGGTACTACCGCTCGGCCCCGGCGCCGGGAAATCCATTGTTTCAATCCGGCCGTGATATCAATTCGTATGTCGTCGGCGGCGAGTTGGTCGTGCCCCTCAGGGACAATCTGAAGTTCTCCGGCGAAATCGCCTATGGCCAGGCGCTCGGCGTGGAATGGTTCCGGTTCAATCAAGAACTGAATCTGGTCAACGGCAATCCGATTCGATCTTTTGTCGGCTGGGCCCAATTGAGTTGGGCCGCCTCGAAGGACTTCACGTTCTTGGGCGGCTATGGATGGGATAATCCACTCAATTCCGATTTGAAGGGCAGTCAAGCTATCAATATTCCTGGGTCGAACATCCAGTACCTGCTCAACCATCGCACCTATGCCACGGTGATCCATCCGATCTGGGCCGATTTCTATACCGGCTTTGAATGGAATCACCTGATGACGGAATGGGCGTCGGGTCAGCATAACCAGGGTGACAATTACATGCTGTCCTTCTGGTACAACTTCTAGCCAAGATGCTGAAAATGACTTCCCGCTTCGTTCTCGGGTCGAAAAAATCCTCAACGTACCCCAGAGGGTACGCCTCCGGGTGTTTTTTCCCTGCGGCCTCGCCGGAAGATCATTTTACGCATCTTGCCCATCACCATTGAAGAAAGGTGCTCAGCGATGAAATTGACATCAACGAACGATGAAAAGACAGATGACAATAGCAGTAATCAATCACGACGTGAATTTCTATCCAGCAGTAAGAAAATAGCCTATGGTGTGGGGGCCGCGGCTCTGCTGGGTAATCTCGGTAACTGGGCGCTCTCGTATGCCGCCGACAAAGAACCGATCAAGGTTGGCGTGCTTCATTCATTGAGCGGTACGATGGCCATCAGTGAGGTGTCGCTTCGGGATGTCGTGTTGATGGCGGTCGAGGAGATCAATGCAAAGGGCGGTGTGCTGGGACGGAGGATCCAGCCGGTGGTCGTCGACCCCGCCTCCAACTGGGATCTGTTTGCCGAAAAATCCAAACAATTGTTACTGCAGGACAAGGTGTCGGTCGTCTTCGGCTGCTGGACCTCGGTGAGCCGTAAGTCCGTCTTGCCGGTGTTCGAAAAGAATAATGGGCTTCTCTTTTATCCCGTGCAGTACGAAGGCGAAGAATGTTCGCACAATGTGTTCTATACGGGTGCGGCCGTCAATCAGCAGGCGGTGCCCGCCGTCGAATATCTCATGAGCAAGGAAGGCGGAGGCTATAAGAAGTTTTATCTTTTGGGAACGGATTACGTGTATCCCAAAACGACGAACAAGATTCTTCGCGCGATGTTGCTTGCTAAAAAGGTTCCCGAAGCGAACATCATGGAGGAGTACACGCCTTTCCACCATCAAGATTATCAAACGATCGTCGGGAAGATTAAGAAGTTTTCAGCGGGTGGCGGCGCATGCGTCATCAGCACGATTAACGGGGACAGCAACGTCCCGTTCTACAAAGAGTTCGCCAACCAGGGGCTGCGTGCGGAAGACGCTCCCATCATGGCCTTTAGCGTGGCGGAAGACGAGTTGCGTGGGATGGACACCAACCCACTGGTTGGACATCTGGCCGCATGGAACTATTATCAAAGCGTCGATACGGCGCAGAACAAAAAGTTTGTCGCCGACTTCAAAGCCTACTGCAAAAAGAATAATTTGCCCGACGGCGAGAAGCGGGTGACGGACGATCCCATCGAGGCCGCTTATTTCGGCGTGCATGTATGGAAACAAGCGGTCGAGAAGGCCGGCAAGACGGACGTCGACGCCGTGCGGAAAGCCGTCTACGGGCAAAAGTTCCTTGCCCCGGGTGGAGAAATCAAGATGGACGAAGGTAATCAGCATACGCACAAGCCGGTCTTGATTGGAGAGATCTTGAAGGACGGCCAATTCAAGACGGTCTGGCGTTCGCAAGGATTGGTCAAGCCGGAACCCTGGAGTGAATATACGAATCCGGAAAAAGGGTGCGACTGGACCAGTCATCAAGGAACCTATCAGAAAAAGGCTTAGCCTATTCGGCGCTAATCATGGGCACGGCTGAACACCGCCGTGCCCATAATTTTGTCTTAAGACCTCCATCACATGAGACCTGCCCTATGAAACGAGTGGTGTGCCTGGTGATGATCGCATGGGTCGCGATCTGCGGAAGAGGCGAGTTCAGCGCAGCCGAAGAGCTCAGCGCGATGACCTTGGAAGTCGAGGGCGCATTGAAAGACCTTTCCAGCGAGGATGCGGCCGTACAAGAGGCGGCCGTGAATGCGTTGATAGCCGGCGGCGATCCCGCCCTTCTTCCAAAGTTAGAGGAAGTACGCGCCACGGCAGATCGAAGCGTGAGGATGGCTATCAAGCCGGTGATCGATTTGCTGAAGAACAAGGCGAAGCTGGCAAGTCCGGACTCTAATGACCGGCGATCGGCGGCTACGGATTTAGGATCGCTCGGCAGGCCGGCCTCATTACCATGGATGCAAGCGGCGCTTCAGCAGGAGCCCGATCGGTGGGTTCGTTACACGTTGGAGGAATCGATTCAACTCATTACGCTGTCCTCATCCGACCCGGAGATCCAAGCAACGGCCGCCACCAAGTTGGGAGCGTTGCATAGTCAGAATGCCGTGCCGCACTTGAAGGAACTGACGGCCGCTTCATCGGAAGGAGTGGCTCGCGCTTCCCGGGAGGCGATTGGACGAATCGAAACGTGGGCCAGTTGGGCGAATGGCTTCGAGACGATTTTCCGCGGCATCAGCTTGAGCTCGATTCTTTTGATGATGTCGCTCGGGCTCGCCATTGTTTTCGGCCTGATGGGCGTCATTAACATGGCGCACGGAGAATTGATGATGGTGGGCGCTTACGCCACGTATGTGGCCCAGGAACTTTTTAAAGGCTACGTGTCCCCTGAACTCTTCGATTATTACTTTCTCTTCGCACTACCCCTGTCCTTCCTCGCCGCCGGCTTATGTGGGCTGGCACTGGAGGCGACTGTGATTCGATTTTTATATGGACGGCCGTTGGAAACGATGTTGGCTACCTGGGGCGTCAGTCTCGTGATGATCCAAGGCGCGCGCGTATATTTTGGCGATCTCACGTCTGTCGCCGCGCCCAACTGGTTACGCGGCGGGTTTCAAGCAATGGTGGGGGTGTACCTTCCGTACAACCGACTCTTTATCATTCTGCTGTCGGTCTTGTGCGTCGTTGGAATCTATCTGTTGCTGTTTCGATCGGGATTGGGTCTTCGCGTGCGTGCGGTCACCCAAAATCGCAACATGAGCGCATGCCTGGGTATCCCGACGCGGCGCGTGGATGCCTATACGTTTGCCTTCGGATCGGGTCTGGCGGGTATCGCAGGATGCGCGTTGACCCTCGTCGGCAATGTAGAGCCGGGGCTCGGCCAGAATTACATTGTGGATTCCTTTATGGTCGTTGTGGCCGGCGGCGTGGGAAAGCTTGCCGGCACGATCGTAGCCGCAATGGGGATCGGCAGCCTAAATAAATTGTTGGAGCCCAGTTTCGGCGCCGTCTATGGAAAGGTGCTTATTCTCGTCTTCGTGATTTTATTTCTGCAGTGGAGACCCGCGGGGTTGTTTGCTATGAAGGGCCGAAACGCGGATGCTTAGGCACTGCTGAAAATAGCCCCCAACTTCGTTCTCGGTCGTATCCACGCCTCAACGTACTTATCAGTACGCCTCGGCGTCGATACTCACTGTGGCCTCGTTGGAGACTATTTGAGCAGGCCTGATAGATGACGATTATGAAAGCGATAAAAGAAAAAGGTGTGGATAAGAATTGGAGCGATAGTCTCTTCTTCTGGATTACTGGCGTCGTGCTCTTAATCGGTCTTCCCCTTCTGAACGTCCTGCCGCCGGAAGATTCCTGGTTCTACATCTCTGATTTTAGTTTGAACCGCTTCGGTAAATTCCTTGCCTTCGCGATTCTCGCGCTCGGTCTCGATCTCATCTGGGGCTATACGGGTATTTTGAGTTTGGGCCACGGCGTATTTTTCGGATTGGGCGCGTACTGCATTGGCATGCATCTCATGCTGTCGATCGGATCGGAAAGCGTGTACGGCAGCGCGCTTCCTGATTTTATGGTTTGGAATCAAGTCAAAGAGCTGCCGTTCTTTTGGAAACCGTTCTCGAGTTTTCCGGTCGCGGTGCTCGGGGCCATTCTCGTGCCGACAGTCTTTGCGCTTCTGTTCGGATTTTTGGCATTCCGTAGTCGAATCCGCGGCGTCTACTTCGCGATTATCACGCAGGCGCTTGCCCTGTCGGCCTGGCTCGTCTTCAATCGAAACGAAACAAATCTCGGCGGCACGAATGGGTTGACCGATTTTAAAACGCTGCTTGGCTTCAGACTCAGCGACCCCGGCACACAACGAAGCCTCTATATTCTGACGGTCCTGTGCCTGGGCGGCGCGTATATCCTATGTCGCTGGATTATCAATTCGCGTGCGGGACGGGTCTTGATCGCGATTCGTGATAGCGAACAGCGTGTACTCTTCTCCGGGTACTCGCCGGCCAACTATAAATTGTTTGTGTTTGTCGTGTCCGCCGCGTTGGCCGGTTTGGCCGGGATGTTATACGTGCCGCAAGTAGGCATCATTACGCCGGCGCAAATCGGTGTGCTGCCGTCTTTAGAAATGGTCATCTGGGTCGCGGTGGGCGGACGGGCCACGCTAGCTGGGGCGATCCTAGGTGCGGTCGCAGTGAACTTCGGGCGCAGTATTTTGACCAATCATTTTCCCACGCTGTGGCCCTTCTTCTTGGGAGGGCTGTTCATTGCCGTGGTGCTGCTTTTCCCGGATGGTTTGGTCGGACTGGGGCAACGGCTACGTCAAAGTTGGCGCGGATTCAGAAAACCGGTCGTTCGTGCTGAAGCGGCGGTCAAAGGCTAAGACTGAGGGTGCGTTCTGTGGATCGTGGTTCGATCATATATTTGGAGGGAGTGACCGTCGATTACGATGGCTTTAAGGCGCTCAACAACCTGAACTTCATCATGAACTATCAGGAACTGCGGGTGGTGATCGGTCCGAACGGCGCCGGCAAGACGACGTTGCTGGACGTGATCTCCGGGAAGACCAAGCCGGCTGCGGGGCGGGTGATCTTCGGAAAAGATACTGACCTCATCGGACTTCGGGAACACGAAATCGCCACCCTCGGCATCGGCAGAAAATTTCAAGCGCCGTCGATCTACGGTAATCTGACCGTGTGGGAAAATCTGGACCTGTCGCTTCGGCGGCCCAGTAAAGGCGTCGTCGCGACGCTTCTTGGTGTCTCCACTACAGAAGAGCGAAAACAGATTGCCGAGACTCTCGAAACGATCGGATTGAAAGACAAGGCTCTGGTACGGGCCGGTTCGTTATCGCACGGTGAAAAGCAGTGGCTCGAAATCGGCATGGTGATTCTTCAAGATCCTTCTTTGCTGCTCGTGGATGAACCGGTGGCGGGGATGACCGATCGTGAAACCGAACAGACCGGTGTCCTCTTGCAATCGTTAGCGGAAAAACACGCGATCGTCGTGATCGAACACGACATGGAATTCGTTCGGCAAATCGCGCGCACCGTGACGGTCCTGCACGAAGGCACCGTGATTTGCGAGGGACCCGTTGAAAAGGTCCAGGCCGACCCACGCGTGGTGGAGATTTATTTGGGGAGAGCGAAGGTGGCTCATGCTTGAGCTAGCCGACATCAATGTCTACTATGGTGAGAGCCACATTCTGCGGAATGTGTCGTTTGCCGTGGAGCCGGGGCAGGTGGCGTGCCTGATGGGCCGAAACGGCGTGGGGAAAACGACAACCTTAAAAGCGATTATGGGACTGTTGCCTGCTCGGAGCGGTCGGGTGAAGTTCGACGGAATCGAGATTGGGAATGAGCCGACCGATCGACGCGCCAAACGGGGCCTTGCCTACGTTCCTCAGGGACGCGAAATTCTCCCCCATCTGACGGTGCGTGAAAATTTGCAGCTCGGATATTGGACTCGACGAGCCAATGACGGGGTTTCCGAGAAGTCGGCTCTCGAGGAGGTCTTCACGCTGTTTCCCAAGCTGACCCAAATTCTGGAGCGGCCGGGTGGCGTGTTGAGCGGAGGAGAGCAACAGCAATTGGCGATTGGCCGGGCATTGTTGTCGAAGCCTAAAGTCCTGTTGTTGGATGAACCGACGGAAGGTATTCAGCCGTCCATCATCGATCAGATTGAAGATGTGATCATCGGTTTCAAGAACACCCGCCGCTTTGCCATCTTGTTGGTCGAACAAGGGTTGCACTTTGCCGCGCGGCTTGCTGATTCGTACGTCATTATGGCCAAAGGAACGGTAGTGGCGATGGGCAAGACGAGTGAGTTGAGCGCGGAGCAGGTCAAGCGGCATTTAGTGGTGTAGGGATTTTCGGAGATGGGATGGCGGGAGCGGGGTCAGTTGGTCGCAGAGCGTATACGATGAAGCTGTGTTCGCTCGATGCGTCCAGTTGCCCCGCTCCCCGCCAAATCCCATCGAGAAGGAATCTTTTGCCCATCGTGAGGGCAGGGGAATGGGTTAAGAGTACTCATAGAACGCGCACGATAGGAATGTGCTCGTTCGACGTGCGCACGAAATTCAATTCGCCCCCACCCTATGGAATCCGCTTCTTGTCCGTCCTAGTGAAGTAGAAATTAAAGAATGCATCTGACGCCGCGGAACAAGAGAAACTGCTTATTTATGTCGCCGGACAGTTGAGGAAGGAGCGCTTTCTAGCCTCTGAGGTAACAATGATAGCCTGGATCATGCGAAACGCCGGTTTCTATCAGTTACATGGCGTCGTTGTTGCGGGGACTGTAAAGAGGTACAGCTCTTATCGCTGAAATTGTATCCCCTTATCTTTTGTGGCAAACCGGCTCGCAAACATTGTAAATGAAAAAGTCCAAGGTCTCAAAAACCTCCTTTCGGAGCGTCTACGGCTCTTCACTGCTGTGGATATGGGGCCGCCTCCCACACACAGAACTTCAATAGTCCTTCCAACCGGATCAATCAGTTCCGCATCTTCGATGTAATTTCCAACCAGTTGAGTCCGAATCTCACGCCCTGAGCTGGCCGATCATGTAATCTATGTGATCGACGTGGCAGCCGGGGACAAGATCCCCCGGAAAGGGGGTCCAGGTATTACGAGATCCGATCTGCTGGTTATTAATAAAATCGATCTAGCCCCGCACGTCGGCGCCGACCTTTCAGTAATGGAACGGGACAGCAAGCGGATGCGTGGTGAAGGTCAATTTATCTTCACCAATCTGCTGACAGGTGTTGGCCTCGTCGACGTCAAATGGGTTCAGCAATTCTTGCTTTCTCGAACCGGTTGACTGCGGTCACTTGTGATCGAATCCGTGGAGCCTGATACAGGTACCAATTTCACTCGGATTGGACGGACAGGTGAATTGGTCTTAAATTATATCCGGCAGGATTCTAGAACCGTTCTTACGCATTACGCCTGCCGAAGCCCCTGGCATTTCTTTCCACCGATTGCGCTTGATGAAACGGGCGCCGCTTATACACTCCTGGTAAACCCGTCAGGTGGGCTGGTCGGGGGCGATCATCTTGCTCTTCGTGCCTCCCTCGGGCCGGAATCGCACGTGCTTTTCTCGACGCCCTCTGCAAATCGCATTTATCGATCCGTTGCAGCGTCATCTCGACAAGAGGTTCAGCTGACGGTTGGAGCGGGTGCTATTCTCGAATGGGTGCCAGAGTTGACTATTCCTTTCGCGGGATCACGGTTTAATCAAACGCTTTATGTCGTCTTGGAGTCTAGTGGCACGCTCATCTTATGGGATGCCCTGGCGGCGGGACGCATTGCGAGCGGGGAACGATGGAGGTGGACGACTTTGGACATTGAGATCAGGGTGTCGGCCTCATCAGGAGCTTCGGTGGTAGAACGGTACAGTCTCTCCACCGAGGGCCTGATGGATGGGGTTGGGCTCGCAAAAGGTTGGGATTATGTGGCATCGCTATTTATCTTGATGAAACGGTGGAAGAGGAAGTCTGGAAGCGGCTAGAGGAGAAGATTATGCCGATCTTGGAAGATCGGCAGGGCCGGGTCTTGGGAGGAGTGTCGGAGCCAGCGGTGCGAGGCCGCGTCGTCAAACTCTTGGCGAAATCGGCACCGGACCTCAATGCCACATTCGAATTGATTTGGGCGGCTGCTCGGGCACTGTTATGGGGTCTCCCGTTCCCGGCCCTGCGACGGTATTGACCGTTACCAAATTCCAAGGCCCATCATCACCATCCCGATCAAAAGCCAACCAAATACGCCAGCAGCGATCAGGGTCTCCAACGTCATACATACTCCTTACTCAAGAAACGTGATGACAAGCGGTAATTAATCTGACTGCAAACCGAGTGCCCAAGAACTCAAATCCGAAAAAAATGACAATCGTGAAGCCTGTGGCCAAGAGTAAAATATGAGATATTTCGAGGCGTCCAGCTCATGAGCCCAAATTTGTACACACTGCGACATTTTTTGTCAAAGCTGAATGAGATCTTGGGAACAATGGCAGTCATGAATCGTCCGGCATATGCAATATTTCTTTAATGTTGGACTCATGGGCCGAACAGGCGGATGCCCATTGCCACCGATGGTCGCTCATCGATGCCCTATTTCAGAAGATCGGACCCTGCGAAGGTCTTTTTTATAAAAATATCCTTTGATACCTGTGTTATCCAAATTGACAGGGGTAAGTAGCGTCCGGCGATTCGTGACTCCTTTTCGTCGCTTGTGAAGAACTACATCATTGGGACGGCCTCAGTTTAACCATTGAACTACATCTTTCTTTTGTAACTGTCGTTGTGGTCCATATTCTGCACTTTTATGCGTTTTGGGTTTATAGTCGTCATGTCGACAAGCTTCACCAAAAAAAGCTGCGTTCCACCAAAATAAAACGGATAAAACCATGTCGCAACTAAATGCGTTGGCACTTCGAGTGAGTCGAATGGAGCCTCAACAAGCCGCAGCGATGATGGGCGAAGAATCGGAAGCCACGATTGCGGCCGTTCTCAGTTTGTTACCACCGGCTAAGGCGATAGCGCTGCTTCCTCGATTCGAGGCCGCACGCCGTTCCGCCATTCTTTCCGCCGCAACTGCTGAACAGCGACGCCAATGGCTTCACAATCAAGAGTATTCAAAAGGGACGGTCGGGGAACTCATGGAACCTGCTGTTGCCCTCTTTCCGCCGAGCCGTACGGTGTTCGAAGTCGTTCAGCAATTGCGGGACATGGTCCGTCAAGCATTCATCACCTATGTCTATGTAGTCGATACAGACCGTCGCCTGATCGGGGTGGTGGTGATGAGGGAACTGCTCCTGGCCCAGCCGGTTCAAGCGCTTGCAGATATTATGATCGAACATCCTTTCTTCCTGAAGGCTACCCAATCGGTGACGGACGTGATCCCTCTCGTGCATACCCGGCATTTCCCTGAGTATCCCGTGTGTGCTGAAGGGGGAGTGATCGTCGGAATTGTTCGCGGGTATGCGCTGTTCCATCAGCAAATGCTTGAGGTCAGCGCTCAGCCAAGCAAGATGGTGGGTATCGATCGCGAAGAACGCATACAGACAGGTCCATGGCGCAGCGTTCACCTTCGCCATCCATGGTTGCAGTTCAACCTTGTCAGCAGTTTTTTTGCGGCGGGTGTCGTTGGATTTTACGAGGATACCGTGGCACAGTTCCTTGCGGTTGCGGCGTTTGTCCCAGTCATGGTGGGGCAATCTGCCAGCACGGGAGCGCAAGCTCTGGCAGTGGCCCTACGCGGCCTGACACTTGGGGAGTTCAAGCATGAAGACTGGGAAGCCCTGATCGTGAAGGAAGCCCGTGTGGGCTTAGTCAACGGTGCACTGGTCGGTGCCACGGCTGCGCTCGCGATGTTTGTGTATGCCTCGCTCCAACATCAAGCGCGAGCCGCTTCGCTCGCCATCGTCATGTTGTTGGCCATGATCATCAGCACACTACTCAGCAGCGTTGTGGGCGCCGCCATGCCTCTAGCGATGAAGCGATGGGGGTGCGATCCTGCCGTCGCGTCCACGATCCTCGTCGGAGGCCTCACTCGCATCGTCAGCATTGCCTCGTTTTTGGCTCTCACCCACTGGATACTCCTGTAACGGCGATTTGCAGTACTCTCTCCGCGGAGAGTCGGGTCTACGGGCCTGCCGTGCCAAGAATGAGTGCACAGGCAGTCCGTTACGGTATTCGACAAGCTCCGGTTATAACGGGACGGACGGCTCGGATTATATCTAAACCGCCCACATCCGCTACAGAAATTGGCCTGAGGCGGTTGAGGTACGCGGCAGCGTGGGCAAACTATTGCATCCGGTGGCACTATCATTGAATTGACCCTAGTGAGGATGAGCTGCAGAACTGGTATCTGATCCCTTGTATCGGCAAGGCCTAAAATATAGGCGTACGAAGCTTTTCGGTTACGAGCCGGTATATCTTCGCAGATACGGAGCTTATCTCTTCCGGTACAGAACGGGCCGGGCAAAGTAAAGTATGGTGGCGGACTTGCCACCGCCTCAATTGTTCTCGTTGCCTAAGTCTTGGTCCACAATGGAGTGAAGATCAATTATTGCATTGAGTGTAGGTTGACCAAGATTTCTTTAAATGGTCATGACGGAGGTGGGCACTGTAGATAAGACCTGACAGAACCTTCTTGAAAAGTTCACGCGCGTCTACGAATCGGCTCCTGTACGCGGTTCTCCTTTAATGAAAGGACAGTGACATGGCACTGGATCCATCCTGCACAGGGGCGCTATCTCCAGATCAGCGAAAACAGTGGCGTCGAAAGGCCGACCGTCTGGCCCTGCAGCGTGATCGAGAGCTCGAAGCTGCGCGACGAATTAGTGAAACGCTGTTCCAGCACACGGAGGTGGATGAGCTGGTTGAAATGACGCTACAGACGGCGCTCGAGGAAGTAGCGGCCGAAGCGGGATCGATTCTCCTGGCAGACCCCGAAACAAGGCAACTTGTGTTTCACCACTCGATTGGCGTCAGTCCGGTTCCGAGGGGGACTGCCATTCCTTGGGATCAAGGTGTTGCGGGACGGGTATTTCAAACGAATGAACCGGCCCTCACTCCCGACGTAAAACAGAGCGGCCATCACTTTGCCGGCATTGACGAAGCGACCGGCTATACCACACGAGACATGATTAGTCTTCCGCTCAAACGATGGAAGGGCGACCCGATCGGCGTGTTGAACGTGTTGAACAAACGTAATGGCACATTAAACGAAGGCGATCTTGCGCTTTTGACGATTGTCTCGGCCTTCGCGGCGCTTGCCATTCAACAAGCACGACTATTTGAGGAAGCCAAGCTTGGAGAAGTGGTTCGCCTGCTCGGCGATATCGGACATGATCTTAAGAATCTCCTACAACCCGTGGTCTCCGGCACCGCGGTTCTTCAGGATGAGTTTGATGAGGTCATCCATCCGCTGCTCGACGCTGGAGACACACGGAGCCGGGAGAGTCGGCGTCTGTGCGACCAGGCTGTGGCAATGATCCAGAGGACCACCGAGCGCATTCACGATCGCTTCAAAGAGATCGCGGACTGTGTGAAAGGTCTTGGAACTCCACCACAGTTTGCCCCTTGCCGCGTCGCCACTGTGGTCGAAGAGGTCCTTCAGACGCTTCAAATCCTCGCAGCCCACAAAGAGATCGCATTACGTTCGAAGAAGCTTGAAATCTTGCCTCTGATCCAAGCCGATCATCGGCGTCTATACAACGCATTTTATAATCTCGTGATCAATGCAATTCCTGAAGTCCCTAAGGGCGGGAGTATTTTAGTTTCAGGGTGTGCCGAGGAGAGTGGGCAGGGCATTGTAGTGTCTGTCGCCGACACAGGGCGTGGTATGCCTAAGGTGATTCGTGAACGGCTTTTTAGTGCGCGGGCAATCAGCACGAAACCGGGGGGAACCGGACTAGGCACGAAAATAATTAAGGACGCTATTGCGATTCACAAAGGCGAGATTACGGTCGAAAGTGAAGAGGGCGTCGGCACAACGTTTCGTATCCGTTTACCAATGGATCCCGCTCGGGCTGTATGACGAGGTGCGCAGGCTTCTCATCCTTTTCAGCAGGACATCGAGATCACGCCGTCAGAATCACCGATCGTCCAGCCCTCCGAATGCTTCCTCAATTTTCTTCACCACCAATGCAGGGCTGAATGGTTTCGCAAATGAGGCAAACACCTTGAGATCATCAATGCATTGTTCCATCAAAGCGTCGTCCACCCCGCTGACCAACAGCCACGGGAAGGTCCGCCGTGGCCGGGGTTTGGCGAAACATTTTAAGCACTTCCAGGCCGCTCATCAATGGCAGTGTATAGTCTAAGACCACTAAATCTGGGTTTGCTGAATAGGTCATTTCTAAAGCTTGTAGTCCTGTCTGGGCTTCCAGCACACGATACCCGGCGCGTTCGAGGCGCATTTTCAAGACTGCCCTGACATCCGCTTCATCATCGACAAGAAGAATTGTTTTCATGCTAGTTTTCCTGCGCAACCGATTAGGGCCCTAATCCTTGGTTCGATTCCGCACATACGTCTGCCAAGAATTACAACAGAAAGGCTATTCTGCTCAATCTAGCGCTCATCTCTACGATCGTGTCCTCTATTATCTAAGACTCGCCTCACCTTATCTGCGACTAAAGACCAATTGAATTCGGTTTCATGTCCGAATATTCTCCTTAAGTGTGGTTGGTCACCATTTTAAGCTTACGCGGACTGGACGACAGGGTAGGCGGGCGGGTACACTAGGAACGTTCACTGGCTGATCGATCCTTGCACTTTCAAGAGGATTGAGTCCATGGATATGATTAAGGGCTCGATAGCGCTGTTCGCCGCAGTCACGATTTTCCTCACCTTGTGTTTATTTGCTGCCTTGTCGCTTTATCTTCAACCGCAGCGATGGAGTGAACGAACGTCATGAGCCGTACCTGTATGGCCGTCTTCACCACCCTTATGCTCGCTGCTGCGACCAGCTTTCTTTGGGTGTGATATTCAGTATTAGGATCTCGTCCAGCATTCAGCGCGACGACGCTATACTTCTTCGCTTTTTTCCAAACAGGGATGACATTGCTCCATTCCCCAGGAGCCGTGCGCGCTGCAAAAATGCTTTCCACATAGTGCGCACGTCATAAAGCTCATTCGGATAAGATCGGCCCCTTCACACACGTAGCAATTTTTTTCTCGTTTAGCTTTTGGCACGTATCCCTCATGTAAAGTGGTTGAAAGCCCTGCATCGGATGATGTGTCTTATATTACGGTACGCAGTTCATGATCGTCCAATCCGCCGCGTTGCAAGAAACGAACGTCTATACGGTGAATAATTCTCTGGACAGACAGTCTGTGAATGCCTATAAGTAGATTGGGGCATATGAAAAACGTAAGGTCTGCGGTAGGATGAAAAGCAAGACGTATTCTTACAATTATTTCCCCGATCAAGGAGGTGAGCTGTGCGCATGCACCCACTGACGTATGATGAGCAGAAAGCTGCTGAGGCTGCGTTCCGCGGACGTCCCTTTGATGCCGCGTGGTCAGAAGGAGCCCAGGCTATCTATCAGGGCATTATGGCGCACACGAATGGTCGTGACATAGTTGAAGCTACGAATCAGGTCGATAGCGAATCTGATGAGTTGTCCGTCTTAGTGGGAGCGAATTCATGACGGAGGTTCGCCGGTTTTATTGTGTGAATGAATGGGATCAAGTGAGTCGGATTCCACAGCCCCACTATCAGCGGCTCTTGTCTGGGGCCTCTGAGTCGCGGACATTTGCAGGGAAAGTCATGCGCTTTGCGGAGATGACCCTCTGGTTGGATGATGACCGCATGATTACCAACGCGCTCACCTGGTTTCCGTTGATCCATTTCAACAGCGAGGGACGGCGTGATTCATACAAGCTTCATGAAGAAATGGAGCTCGTCCTGAAGGAAATGAAGTCGCCTCCGGATAGCGACTGGGGTGAACTCTATCGAGCCGAACGTTTTGCGGCTTTTCGGTGGACACCCACCCAGCACATCCTGAACCAATTGCTCAAACAGCTTCCTCATACACCCTCTCAATGGGCTGCCAATAAGCACATCTCTCTCTAGCTCTCCTCACCATTGTCGGCAGTACTTCTCTCAAAAATACTTGTATTTTATTCTTGCCGAGCGTCCTTACTTCATGGATAATGCACCCCTTTCATTTATCCAGGAGGTTTTATATGTCGTGTCCACGCTGCCGGGGCGTGATGATCGCCCAAGATCTTCATGATCATCATGGAACGTATCTGACTCTGCCGGGGTGGCGATGTCTGTCGTGTGGTGAAGTGCTCGATG
>Ga0207683_10000291_pt1 | contig 45113 bp, 35 predicted proteins | sample KBSM73metaG_FD_184333 | JGI IMG/M metagenome (GOLD analysis project Ga0207683, IMG submission 184333) | Miscanthus rhizosphere microbial communities from Kellogg Biological Station, Michigan, USA - KBS M7-3 metaG (SPAdes) (version 2) | ecosystem: Host-associated > Plants > Roots > Rhizosphere >... | reverse complement strand
ACGCAGGCCTACGGCGCGCGGTCGTCTCCGCGAGCGCCAACTGCCGTGCGGTGGTGGAGGCCGCCGGCATCGCCGATCTCCTGGAGGTCGAGGTCGACGGGGTGGTCGCGGCCCAGGAGCACCTGCGCGGAAAGCCGGCTCCCGACACCTTCCTGGCCGCGGCCCGGATCCTCGGCGTCGCGCCGGCCGAGGCGGCGGTCTTCGAGGACGCGCTCGCGGGCGTCGAGGCGGGGCGGGCAGGCCGCTTCGGCCTCGTCGTCGGGGTCGACCGCGTCGGGCAGGCCGAGGCTCTGCGGGAGCACGGCGCCGATGTCGTCGTGACCGATCTGGCCGAGCTTCTGGGCAGCGCGTGATCAAGCACGCCAACTTCGTGGCCGAGCCCTGGTCGGTGCGCGAGACCTCGCTCGACCTCGAGGCACTCGCCCAGGCCGAGTCGATCTTCGCCCTCTCGAACGGGCATCTCGGGCTGCGCGGGAACCTGGACGAAGGCGAGCCCTTCGGCATGCCCGGGACGTACCTGAACTCGTTCTACGAGCTGCGGCCGCTTCCGTACGCCGAAGCCGGCTACGGCTACCCGGAGTCGGGTCAGACGATCGTGAACGTCACGAACGGGAAGATCATCCGCCTGCTCGTCGACGACGAGCCGCTGGACGTGCGCTACGGGCAGTTGCTCGCCCACGAGCGCGAGCTCGACGTCCGCGCGGGCGTGCTGCGACGCCACATGGAATGGCGGTCGCCGGCCGGCACCGCAGTGCGAGTCCGCTCCACGCGGCTCGTCTCCTTCGTGCAGCGATCCGTCGCGGCGATCCTCTACGAGGTCGAGCCGCTCGAGGGGCCGCTGCGGGTGGTCGTGCAGTCCGGTCTCGTGGCCAACGAGCCCGCGCCTGCCCGTTCGGCCGATCCACGCGCCGCCGCCGCGCTGGAGTCGCCGCTGCTGCCCGACGAGTCGTTCGAGCACGACGTTCGCGCAGTCCTCTCGCACACGACCCGCAACAGCAAGCTCGGGCTGGCAGCGGGGATGGATCACGTCGTCGACGGGCCGCCGGGGACGGACACGACGGTCGAGAGTCTCGGGGATCACGCGCGTGTGACGGTCGCAGCCGACCTTGCGCCCGGAGAGCGTCTGAGCATCGTCAAGCTGATCGCGTATGCCTGGTCGGGCAGGCGTTCGCACCCGGCGCTCCGCGACGAGGTCGTCGGGGCGCTGGCCCAGGCACGACACACCGGGTGGAAAGGCCTGTTCGACGGGCAGCGCGCCTACCTCGACGACTTCTGGAGCGGCGCGGACATCGAGCTCGACGGCGACCCCGATCTTCAGCTGGCCATGCGTTTCGGGCTCTTCCATACGCTCCAGGCCGGAGCCCGCGCCGAGCAGCGCGCGATCCCCGCCAAGGGCCTGACAGGCCCTGGATACGACGGCCACACGTTCTGGGACACCGAGCGCTTCATCCTGCCCGTGCTCACGTACGCGGCGCCGAACGCAGCCGCAGACGCGCTGCGCTGGCGGCACGCCACGCTCGATCTCGCGCGCGAGCGCGCGAGCCAGCTCGGCCTCGCGGGCGCCGCGTTTCCGTGGCGCACGATCCGAGGACAGGAATGCTCGGGATACTGGCCCGCGGGCACGGCCGCTTTCCACATCAACGGCGACATCGCCGATGCCGTGATCCGCTATCAGTCCGCGACTGGAGACGAGACATTCGAACGCGAGGTCGGCCTCGAGCTGCTCGTGGAGACAGCCCGGCTGTGGCGATCGCTCGGGCATCACGACACCGAGGGGCGCTTCCGGATCGACGGTGTCACGGGACCCGACGAATACAGCGCAATCGCCGACAACAACATCTACACGAACCTGCTCGCCCAGCGGAACATGCAGGCCGCTGCCGAGGCGGTGGCACGTCATCCCCGTGGTGCGACAAGGCTCGGAGTCGACACGGAGGAGGCGGCGGCCTGGCGAGACGCCGCCGACGCAGTCGTGATCCCGTGGGACGAGGCGCTCGGGGTTCACTCGCAGTCGGAGGGCTTCACGCGCCACCAGATCTGGGACTTCGAGAACACGAGGCCGGATCAATATCCGCTGCTCATGCACTTCCCCTACTTCGACCTCTATCGCAAGCAGGTCGTCAAGCAGGCCGACCTCGTGCTCGCGATGCACATCTTCGGCCAGGCGTTCAGCGCCGACGAGAAGGCGAGGAACTTTTCCTATTACGAGGCGCTCACGGTGCGCGACTCCTCGCTGTCGGCGGCGACTCAGGCGGTCGTGGCAGCCGAGGTCGGGCAGCTCGAGCTCGCATACGACTACTTCCGCGAGGCCGGCCTGATCGACCTCGACGACCTCGCGCAGAACACGATCGACGGCCTGCACATCGCCTCGCTGGCCGGCGCGTTGGTGGCGGCCGTTGCCGGGTTCGGCGGGTTGCGCGACTACGGCGGAAAGCTCAGCGTCGCGCCGCGGCTGCCCGCCCGGCTGGAGCGCCTCGCCTTTCGCCTCCTCCTGCGCGGGCGCCGCCTGAGCATCGAGGCGACGAAGACCCATGCGACCTACACGCTGCTCGACGGAGAGCCGCTGGAGCTCACTCACCACGGCAAGATGATCACCGTCTCGACGGGCAGTCCCGTCACGGAGGCGATCCCGCCTCAGGTGGCCGTCGGCCCAGCCCCGAGCCAGCCGAAGGGGCGCGCGCCCGCACGCCGTCGCAATGCGGACGGCTGACTTTCGCTCTAGAGCGCGAAGCGCTCGCCGGGCGCAAGCAGGTGCAGGTGCTCGTCCGCACCGGCCTGCTTGAACGCCTCGCGCAGTGACTCGGCGCCCTCGCTGAAGTGCGCCCAGCCCTCGAAATGCAGCGGCACCACGTGCCGCGCGCCGAGAATCTCCGCGGCCTGCGCGGCCTGCGCGCTCGTGAGCGTGAGGTGGCCGTCGGGCACGAGCGGCGTCTGCGCGGCGCCGGCGGACAACACCGCCACGTCGAACGGGCCGAGACGATCCGCGATCGTGCGCACGAGCTCGAGAGACGCGTTGTCGCCGCTCACGTAGACGCTCGGCAGGCCGGGTGCCGACAGAGCGAACCCGGTCACGTCGCCGACCAGCGGCTCACTGCCCTCCGGGCCGTGCAGCGCCGGCACCGCCGTCACCGTGAGCGCCCCTCCGCCCGCGGCCGGCAGGTCGACGTGTTCCCAGGGCGCGAGCGGCTCGACGGTGCCGCCGAGCCGCTCTGCGGCGGCCGGCGTCGAGATCGTGCGTGGGGCGGTAGCGACGTACGCGCGCCCGCCGTGGTCGAGGTTGTCCGGGTGCTGGTCGTGCGAGAGGAGGACGGCATCGACGGACCCGACCTGTGCCGGCTGCAGCGCCGGCCCGGCCGTCTTCGTGAGGGCGCGAGAGCCGATCGGATACGTCCCGGGCGGGTCGAACGTGGGGTCGATGAGCAGGCGCGCGCCAGCGATCTCGATGAGGGCGCTGGGGCCGCCGAGGTACTGGATCGCGAGCGTCGGAGCGGACATTGCCGGAACTCATAGCGCACGCCGGGGCGAGTCCGGACGAACGAGGTCGATTTGCTAGGTTGACCCACTCCACCGGAGACAACCAGGAAGGAGGTGAGGGCGTTGCTCGCACTCACCGACAGGGCGGTTGAAGCCGTGAAGGAGATCGTCTCGTCCTCGGGCGAAGCCCCGGAGACAGGCGGGCTGCGGTTGTCCGCAGAACGGGAGGGGACGCAGGCGAGCTTCAAGCTGAGGCTCGCATCGGTGCCCGCCGAGGACGACGCAGTGATCGAGGAGCGCGGCGCGCGCGTGTTCGTCGATGCCGATGCCGCGGCACTGCTCGCGGACAAGATGCTGGACGCGACCGTCGACCAGGATCAGGTCGCGTTCACGGTCGTCGAGCAGTCCTTCAGCTAGCCGATTCCACGAGAGGCCGGCCCCAGGCGGCCGGCCTCTCCTGGAATCCACGCAGCCGGCGACGGCTCGATAGCCTCGCAGGGTGAGCTGCGGGCCTTCGCATCGCCTCGGGGGACGGGGCGAGCCGCGTGCTTGAGCTCGCGCTGCTGGTCGTCTCGATCGGTCTCGTCGATTCGCTCAACCCGACCACGATCATTCCCGCGCTCTACCTGGCGAGCGGAGAATTCCCGGCTCGCCGCACGCTCGAGTTCGCCCTCGGAGTGGTGGCAGTCAACCTCGTCGGCGGCGCGGTCCTGCTCTTCGGCCCGGGTCGGGTTGCGGTCGACGTCTTGCCTCACCCCGGCGCGCGCGCCGTGCACCTCATCGAGCTCGCCCTCGGCGCGGCCGCGCTGATCGCCGCCATCGTCGTCTGGCTGATGCGCGCACGCCTCATGGCCCTGCAGGATCGCGTGGCGCATCCGGGTCAACGTCTCGCGCTCACGAGCGGCGCGGTGATCGCGGCCGTGGAGCTGCCCACGGCGGTGCCGTACTTCGCTGCGATCGCGGTCGTGGCCGAGGCGCGAGCAGGCGTCGTGGAAGGCCTCGTGCTGCTGCTGCTGTTCAACCTCGCGTTCATGGCACCCGTGCTTGCGATTGCTGTGCTGGCGCGTGTTGCAGGTCCCCGGCCGGCCGGCCGCATCGAGCGCATCCGGGCGCGTGTCCTCGGACACCTCAGTGCGGCCGTCGCGCTTCTCCTCCTGCTGCTCGGTCTGGGGTTGATCGGCGCCGGCGCTGTCGGTCTCGCCTGACCAGAGCAACGTTCCTCCGATCGGAGGAGCGATGCGCGGGAGCACCTTGACTACATTCCACGGCGTGGGCCGCCACGGCATACCTACCGGCCTTGGCGCGTTCGCGATCGGCTTCGATCAGAGGGATCGTGCTCGCCTGCACACCCTCTGGGACGAGATCCTGACCTCGAATCGCTGGTCTCAGGGGTCCGTGGTCGAGGCCTTCGAAGCGGCCTGGGAGGCGTGGAACGGTCTGCCGGGCGTCGCCATGGCGAGTTGGTCTGGTGCCGCCCTCGCGGCACTGGAGTTCGCGGAGGTTCGAGGGGCGAAGGTGCTGTGCCCGTCGAACACGTTCATGGCCACGCCACTGGCGGCGCAGGCTGCAGGGGCGGAGGTGATCTTCGTCGACTGCAACCGCGAAGACCTCTGTGCGTCCTTCGCCGACTTCGAGGCCAAGGCAGAGGCACACCGTCCGCGGGCGGCGTTCCTCGTGCACATCGGCGGGCATGTCGCGTTCGAGGTCGAGCGGATCGCCGCGTTCTGCCGGAGCGCAGGGATCTTCCTGATCGAGGATTGCGCGCATGCGCATGGCGCTTCGTTCCACGGTCGCCGGCCCGGCACCTGGGGGGACGCCGGCATCTGGTCGTTCGCTGCGACGAAGACGATCTCGACCGGCGAGGGCGGGATGCTCGTGTCACGCGACGCCGGCCTCGTCGCATTTGCGCGCTCCTATCGCGACTACGGCAAGCCCGACTACGCACAGCCCGGCCTGAATCTGCGCATGAACGAGTTCACCGCTGCGCTCGGTCTCGTCGGGACGGAGCGCCTGGAGGAGATCACGGCCTGGAAGAATGCGGCCGCACGGCGATGGCTCGACGCGGAGCATCCGGATCGCATGCGCCTTCCGACCGGGATGGTCTCCGGCCTCTACAAGTACATCGTCTTCAGCCCCATCGCACGATCGACCGGCAAGGTCTACGACATGCCCTGTCATCGCATCATGGGTGTGGGCGTGGATCTGCCGAACACCGATTGGGTGGCGGCGAATCACTGGTGCGTTCCGCTGTACTATCAGCCGTCGCCTGAGGGGGCGGAAGAAGGGACGGACGTGTGAGAGTTCTCGTCACCGGCGGAGCGGGCTTCATCGGCTCGCACGTCGTCGACCGCCTGCTGGCGCGAGGGCACCAGCCGCTCATCTTCGACCTGGTGCAACCGCAGCGGAATGGTGCGGGAGGGGTCGAATGCGTCACCGGTGACATCTTGGATGGGCCATCCCTTCGCCAGGCCATGCGGTCGTGCGACGGAGTGATCCATCTCGCGGCCGTCGCCGATGTCGACCAGGTCGCGCTCGAGCCGCTGCGTGCGGATCTCGTCAATACACGTGGCACTGCGGTCGTGCTCGAGGCTGCACGCGACGAGGATGTCAGGCACGTCGTCTACGGCAGCACGATCTGGGTGTACGGCAACGCGTGCGGCGCACCCGCACTCGACGAGGATGTCCTGCTCGCTTCGCCCGAGCACTTCTACACCGCGACGAAACTGGCCGGGGAGATGTACTGCCGGTCGTACGGGCAGATGTTCGGCCTCGCGCCGACGATCCTGCGCTTCGGGATCCCGCACGGCCCGCGTGCGCGGGCGGCCACGGTCGTCGCGAAGTTCGTGGCGCGTGCCATCGCGGGTGAGCCGATCAGCATCAACGGCGACGGCCACCAGGCCCGCCAGTTCGTCTACGTCGAAGACCTGGCCGACGGCATCGTCTCGGCACTCTCCGAGACCGCTCGAGGCCGCACGTACAACCTGGTCGGCGACGAGACCGTCAGCGTGCGCGAGATCGCTCGAATCGTTCAGGCTCTGATCGGCGAGGTCACGATCGTCCACGTCTCGGGACGGCTGAGCGATCTCGGGCACGTGCACATCTCCTCGGAACGGGCGCGCTCCGAGCTCGGCTGGTGCGCAACCACGAGCTTCGCGGATGGCGTGGCTCGCTACGTCGAATGGGTCGCGGGGACGAATGGCTCGTCGAGTGCGCGCACTGTCTCCAGGATCAACGGCAGCGCAGCAGCAGTCCTGTGCCAGGAGCCGCGCGCGCTGTAGTGATCTGAATCGTGCAGGAGCACGACGTCGCCGCCTCGGAGCCTCCGCGCGGCGCACTGCGCGATCGAATCGGGCGTCGCGCGGGCACGCCAGTCGCGTCCCCAGGCAGACCACAGCAAGGGCTGCCATCCACGCGCGCGGACGAGCTCGAGCGCGCCGCTCGAGAAGACTCCGTAGGGTGGTCGATAGAGGTTCGGCTGTCGTCCCGTCGCCTCCGCGATGACCTCGTAGGCGGCGTCGAGATCGCGGGCGAGCGAGCTGACTCGCCGCCGCAGCAGCAGGCGATGGAGATAGCCGTGATTGCCGATTTCGTGTCCGGCCAGCGCGATCTGCGCTGCGATCTCCGGATACCGCACGACGTACTCGCCGACGAGGAAGAAGGTCGCCGTCGCGCTCGCGGCGGCGAGAGCCTCGAGCACCGCGGGAGTGCCCTCGGGGTGAGGCCCGTCATCGAACGTGAGTGCGACACCCGTCGCGCTCCTGAGGCGGCATTGGATGCCGGCGCGCTCCGCGATGCTGGGGGCGAGCGGGGCCGGAGCCGGCCACGTCCACGCCGCGGCGCCAGCGAGGCCGATAGCAGCAATCGCCTTGCGCGCCATCAGACGCTGCTGCGGCGGCGCTGCGCGGTCGCGAGCACGAAGGAGGCGGCGGACGGCAGTCCTGCGAAGCGCGGGTCGGGCCGTCGCACCCGGTCGAGCGCTCGTTCCAGAGCTGCCCCGAGCTCGTTGCGCGAACCTACGACGGTGGCGAGCCCGAAGCGGCGCAGGGCGGCGTCATTGCGGCGGATGTGTCCGCGCCCCCAGCCGAACGAGACGGCAGCGCACCCGCGCATCGTGGCCTCCAGCACGGTGAGGCCGCAGGTCGAATGGACGAGGACGTCCGCGGCTGCCATGAACTCGGGCATGCGGTCCGTGAAGCTCTCGACGCGAACGCGCGCCTCGTCACCGAAGCGTGCCGAGATGCGCCTGTGCAACTCGGCGTTGTGCCCGCAGAGGCAGACGACGCAGCTGACGCGATCGAGCGCGAGCGCCGTCTCCACCGCTCCGGCCACATCGCCGACCCCCCACCCTCCGCCCGAGACGAGCACGATCCCACCGTCCGCCGGCAGATCGAGGGCACGCCTGGCATCGGACGCGTCCAGAGGCACCCGGAACTCCGGGCGGGAGAAGCCGTGCACGCAGTGGATCTCGGTCGCCGCGCCGGCGATTCGCCGGACTTCCGGGATCGACTCGGGATGGGTGACGAGGTGGACGTCGATGCCAGGGCTGGCCCAGTAGTCGAGCGCGGCCAGGTCCGTGATGGCGGCACAAACCGGAATCTCGAGTCGTCCTGCGCGCCGCAGGCGCCCGAGCACCTCGGTGACGTTGGGATAGGTGCAGACGATCACGTCGGGATCGACGTCGGCGATCAGGCGCAGGAGCCCGCGCGCGCTGTTGCGTGTCAGGAGAATCTGCGTGACGCGTCGCGTCGGAGTGCATTCTGCGAACAGCCAGAATCCGATGTCCCAGATCGCCTGGAAGCGGTAGAACACGACGCCCGGCGCATCCGCGCTCATGAACTTGACCACGCCGCCGATCGCCGCCAGGGCATCCTCGGTCACGATCTCGGCAGTGGGGCACTCCGCACGCACCTGTGCGGCGAGGGTCAGCGCGGGCTCGTCATGCCCGGCCCCGACGCTTGCGGTGAGGATGAGAACCCGCGGGGCTGCGCTCGCGTCGCGCATCCGCGCGGGCGGCTCGTAGACAGAGGCCGTGACGAGTCTCCACTCACGAGGGGCGATTCTACTCACCGCGACACGCCGTCTCGTGAGAGGGGGAGGAGGCGACGGCGCGCCGCGGCAAGGTTCGGTAGAGACGGTTCCGAACTCTCTCGGAGCCCGTGGCCGAAAAGTCTATGGCGACGCATGCGCCTTTGACAGGCATCGGCGTGTTGCATTCAGGTGACGATCAGAATGGCCCATCACGTCCCACCCATGAGCGCACGCGTGTGATCGCCGTCACTCCCACGGCGTGAGCGTGGACACGGCTCGCAAAGAGGGCCGGCCCTAGCTTCAGGGTCAGCGTGGTGCGCCTCCCGCACCACGCTTCCTTGGCCCTGCATCGAGAGAAGCGTCCCCCTATGTCCCGCACACCCAGGCCTGCTCGCGCGCGCACAGCGGCGATCGTTCTGGTCCTCGCCACGCTCGGCATCGCGACGGGCACGAGCAGTGCAGCTGCCGCCGTCCCCGAGTCGGGATCGGTGCTCGCCTTCGGAAGCAACTTCTGGGGCCAGCTCGGCAACACGACCAACGCCGGCACGACGACGCCGAATGCCACACCGACGAGTCTGAGCGTCCCCATCGGGGCCGGGACCATCGTGCAGGTGGCGGCCGGCACCGGGCACACCCTGCTGGTGACCTCGAGCGGGCAGTTGTTCGCGCTCGGCACGAACGCCGCCGGGCAGCTCGGCATCGCGCCGGCGAGCGCGACGGCAATGCCGGTCCCCACGCCGGTGACGCTTCCGGGCGCGATCGGCTCGGTGACGCAGGCGGCTGCAGGCGCCGGTTTCAGTCTGGCCCTGACGTCGAGCGGGCAGCTCTACGCCTTCGGCAGCAACCAGTACGGGCAGCTCGGAAACTCGACCAACAACGGCACGACCACTGCGAATCCGACGCCGACGCTCGTGACCCTGCCAGGGCAGGTCGGCACCATCACGCAGGTGGCTGCCGGCCAGGCCCACAGCTTCGCGCTCACCTCGAGCGGCCAGCTCTACGCGTTCGGCTACAACCAGTACGGGCAGTTGGGATCCACGACCAACAACGGCACCACGACTGCTACCCCGACGCCGACTCTGGTCGCGTTGCCCGGGCAGATCGGGGCGATCGCTCAGGTTGCCGCCGGCGGGTACCACAGCCTGGCGCTGACAGCGAGCGGTCAGGTTTTCGCGTTCGGCTGGAACTACTACGGCCAGGTCGGTAATGACACGAACAACGGCACCAACACGGCCAATCCGACTCCGGCGCTCGTGACATTGCCCGCGCAGGCCGGCGCCGCGACGCAGATTGCGGCGGGTGCCTACCACAGCCTCGCGTCGACCGGCACCGGGCAGTTGTACGCATTCGGCGGCAACCAGTCGGGCCAGCTGGGCAATGCCACCAACAACAACACCGGCAATGCCAATCCGGTGCCCGCTCAGGTGACGCTCGCGGGCCGGGTCGGTTCCATCACGCAGTTCGCCGGAGGTGACGACGACTCGCTCGTCGTCACATCGAGTGGTCAGCTGTTCAGCTTCGGAGACAACAACTTCGGTCAGCTGGGCCGGGCGACCAACAGCGGGACCATGGCTGCGAATCCGACGCCGACGCTCGCGACGCTTGCTCCGGCTACCACGATCGACACCGTTGCCAAGGGGCCGGTGGCATTCCACTCGCTCGCGCTCGTCTCGAATCTCGCGATCATCACGGACGTCCTCGCCGCCGCGCAACTCGGCACGCCCTACCGCGCGACCGTGCAGCACTCCGGCGGGACGAACCCCCTGAACTGGAACGCTGCGGGCTTGCCCGACGGGTTGACCATCGACCGCACCACCGGCGTGATCGCCGGCACGCCCAGCGCGGCGGGCACCTCCTCCCCCGTCGTGACCGTGACCGACCGATACGGCAATACGGTCTCGCGCGAGCAGCACTTGAGCGTCGCGGCCGCGCCACAGCAGGCGACGGCAGGTGCCGCCAGGGCACCGAGCCTGAGCGCGCTCGAGCAGTCGTCGCGCAGGTGGATCGCCGGGACGAACCTCGCCCGGCTCGGCAGGGCCGCCGCGACGCGCGCCAGGAAGCACGGGCTGCCCGTCGGCACGACATTCAGCTTTCGCCTCGATCAGGCGGCAAGCGTGACCCTCACGTTCCGGCACAGCGCGCAGGGCCGCAGGGTCTCGGGGACCTGCGTCACGAAGACGCATGGCAATGCGGGCAGGCCGACATGCACGCGCGTGGTCGCGGACGGCTCTCTTCGCGTCCAGGCCAACTCCGGCGCGAACAAGCTGCGCTTCGAAGGCAGGATCAGCCCGACGCGGAGGCTCAAGGCAGGCCGCTACACCGTGCTCTTCACTGCGACGAGCACCGCGGGCGCGTCGTCGCCGGCACAGTTCCGGAGCTTCACGATCGCCGCCCCGTAGCGCTCTCTGTCGCGCTCGACGAGCGGCTCCCGGAGCGTATGAATATTCGGCTCAATGCATGGGCATCCTGCGGCTGAAAGGCCGCCGTCACGAGGACGAAAAACGCGGTAGATTTGGCCGGTTGAACTCACGGTCGGCCTGTGCGCCCAGGCAGAGCCCCCGAACGCTCGCGCCGGCTCCCGGCGCGGGAGCCTGAACAGGAGGACGGAATGCCATCGCTTCGCACTGGACGTCGTCGTGGCCCACTCGGTATCGCCGCCGGAGTCCTGGCGGTCGCTGCGATAGCGATGCTCATCTTCGCCGGCACGGGATCGGCGAAGCCGAACGACGCCGCCGCGCATTCGCGCGTCAAGGCGGGCGGCACCGTCACAATGGCTCTGCCTCCCAGCACGGTTGTGAACTACATCTTCCCGTTCATGGGCCTGCAGTTCTTCAGCGTCTACAACATCTCGTACATGCAGCAGAACTTGTTCCGGCCGCTGTACTGGTTCGGCAGGGGCAGCACCCCGGCACTGAATCCCGCGATCTCGCTGGCCGCCCTGCCGAAGTACACCAAGAACAACACCGTGGTGACCATCAACCTGAAGCCGTACAAATGGTCGAACGGTGAGAGCGTGACAGCCCAGCAGGTGGTGTTCTGGATGAACATCCTCAAGGTCCAGAAGCTCGGCTGGGCCGCATACTCGCCCGGAGGCATGCCCGACGACGTGAAGTCCGTCGTCGCCAACAGCCCGACCAAGGTCACGATCACGCTCACCGGCCCGACCAACCCGGGCTGGTTCACCTACAACCAGCTCTCGCAGATCACGCCGTTCCCGATGGCCTGGGACATCTCGGCGACTGGTCAGAAGGCCGGCAGCGAAGCGTGCGGGAAGGCGCCTTACGCCAAGGTGGTCGTGAAGACCGACAAGAAGAACTCCAAGGTCACGCCGACCTCTCCGGAGGCGAAGTCTTGCGAGAAGGTGTTCGAGTACCTCTCGAGGCAGTCCGGCTTCGACCCCAAGAACCCCAAGGCCCCGAACAACTCGCTCAAGACCTACGCGACGAATCCTCTCTGGCAGGTCGTCGACGGCCCCTGGCACCTGACCAAGTTCGATTCGGCCGGAACCTTCACGCTGGAGCCGAACCCGAAGTACTCGGGCCCGGTGAAGCCGAAGATCGACAAGGTCGTCATGTTGCCGTACACGTCGAACGCCGCGGAGTTCAACGCCTTGGTCGGCGGCAAGATCGACGTCGGCTATCTCCCGTACGAGGACGTGACGTCCCCGGCGAAGAGCCCACTCGTTCCCGGCAAGAACCACCCGCGCCTCTCCGATTTCAACATCGATCCGTGGTACGGGTGGGGCATCTACTACATCGTCCCCAACTTCAACTCGACCGGCAACAACGGGCAGGCCGGGAAGATCATGAAGCAGCTCTACTTCCGTCAGGCGTTCCAGCTGCTCATCAACCAGCCGCTCTACATCGAGAAGCTCAACAAGGGCTACGGCGTCCCCACGTACGGGCCCGTCCCCGTGCTTCCCAAGAACCCGTTCGCGACAAAGTTCGCGGCCTCGAACCCGTATAGCTACAACCCGAAGAGGGCGATCGCGCTGCTCACGGCGCACGGCTGGAAGGTCGATCCGAAGAACGTGACGACCTGTGCCGACGCCGCCAAGTGCGGCGTGCCGGCCGGCACGAAGCTCCAATTCACGCTTCCGTACGCGGTCGGCTCGGCCACCACGAAGCAGTTGATGGAGGCGGAGCAGGCCTCCTGGCAGCAGGCCGGCATCAAGGTGACGCTCAGCGTGGGCAGCTTCAACACGGTAATCGGCAATGCCGTGCCGTGCACGGGCAAGTCCTGCACCTGGGAGATGGCTTTCTGGGGCGGCTGGATCTACGCGCCCGACTTCTACCCGAGCGGCGAGCTGCTCTTCCAGACCGGAGCGGGCTCGAACAGCGGCTCGTACTCCGACAAGAAGAACGACGCGCTGATCAAGGACACGAACTTCGGCGACGCGACTCTCGCGTCGTGGCAGAACTACCTCGTGACGCAGCTGCCGGTGTTCTGGCAGCCGAATCAGGCCGCGCAGCTGACGGAGATCCGCAAGAACCTGAAGGGCGTCGTACCGCAGAATCCGCTCCAGAGCATCAACCCGGAGAACTGGTTCTTCACGCAGTAGCAGACGCGCACCACATCTCGTGATCGGCTATCTGGCCCGCCGCGTCGTCCAGGCGATTCTCGTCGTCTTCGGGGTGATGCTGCTCGTCTTCCTCCTCGAGCACGTCATCCCGGGCGGCGCGGCCCGGGCCGCCCTCGGTCAGCGCGCGTCCCAGGCGCAGATCGACCAGTTCAACCAGCTCAACGGCTACGACCTGCCGATCTGGCACCAGTTCCTCGACTACTGCCGCGACCTCATCCTGCATTTCAACCTGGGCTATTCCTACAGGAAGAACCAGGGAGTCGCGCAACTCATCCAGGAGACTCTGCCCAAGACACTCGTGCTGGTGGGGATCTCGACCTTCCTCGCGGTGATCGTCGCGGTCCCGCTCGGGGTGCTCCAGGTCGTGCGGCGCAACAAGCCGATCGACTACATCCTCACCGGCACGGCGTTCATCTTCTACGCGATGCCGGCGTTCCTGCTCGGTCAGATCCTGATCCTGTACTTCGCGATCGACCTCTCGTGGTTCTCGACGGAGGCTCCGCAGTCGGCGTCGGCCTGGGGAGTCCTCTCGCAGCCGAAGGATCTCGTCCTGCCGGTACTGAGCCTGGCCGCCATCACGATCGCGGCGTTCAGCCGCTACATGCGATCGTCGATGATGGAGGCGCTGACCGAGGACTACGTGCGCACGGCAAAGGCAAAGGGCGCCAGCCAGCGGCGCGTGCTCTACCGGCACGCGCTGCGGAACGCGCTGATCCCGCTCATCACACTGCTCGGGTTGTCGCTGCCTGCGATCGTCGGCGGCGCACTCATCACCGAGACCGTGTTCAACTTCCCCGGAATGGGCCTGCTCACGACGCAGGCGGCCGTCAACAACGACGTCCCGCTGCTGCTCGGAACCACGTTCGTCGCGGCCCTGGCAACTGTGGTGGGCTCGCTGATGGCAGATGTCCTCTACGCAATCGCCGACCCGCGAGTGCGCTATGCATAGCGAGCCGTTGCCACTGGGAGAGCTGGCGCCGGACGCGGTCGCGCCCGAAGGCGGCGAGGGCACGTCGACCGGCGGGATCGCCTCGCAGGTGGTGCGCGTCTTCGCCGAGAACCGGCTCGCGATCGTCGGCGCGCTGGTCATCGTCGGCATGGTGCTCTTCTGCTTCGTCGGGCCGCTGTTCTACTCCACCAACCAGACCAGCACGCAGAACGCGTTGCTGTTCTCGACCCAGAACTCGCCCCCCAGCCGGGCGCACCTGCTCGGCACGGATCAGAGCGGCTTCGACGTGCTCGGCCGGATCATGTACGGCGGTCAGGTCTCGCTCGAGGTGGGCTTCGCGGCGGCAGCGCTGGCGACGATCGTAGGCGTGCTCTTCGGAGCGATCTCCGGCTTCTTCGGCGGCTGGGTCGACGCATTCATGATGCGCGTCGTCGACGTGCTGCTGTCGGTGCCGCTCCTGTTCCTCGTGATCGTGCTCGCGGTGATCTTCCAGCCGTCGCTGACGATCCTCATCCTGGTCATCGGCTTCACCGCATGGCTCGTGCCGGCCCGGCTGGTCCGCGGCGAGACGCTGTCGCTGCGCGTGCGTGAGTACGTGCTCGCCGTGCGCGTCATGGGCGGGAGCAACATCCGCATCGTGCTGCGCCACATCATCCCCAACACGATCGGCACGATCATCGTCAACGCCACGTTCCAGGTCGCCGACGCCATCCTGCTGCTGGCAGCGCTCGGGTTCATCGGCCTCGGGGTCCCGGCGCCGAAGACGGACTGGGGATCGATGCTCGCCGACGGCGTCAACTCTGCGCTCAACGGCTACTGGTGGCAGATCTACCCGGCCGGCATCGCGATCGTGCTCGTCGTCGTGGCATTCAACTTCGTCGGCGACGCGCTGCGCGACGCCTTCGAGGTGCGTCTCCAGCGGCGCTGACGGACTCCTAGACCGGCGGCTGCAACGGGAAGTGGCAGGCAGCCAGGTGTGACAGGCCGAACGGCCGCAGCGGCGGCTCTTCCTCGGCGCAGATCTCCTGCGCCAGCGGGCAGCGAGTGCGGAAGCGGCAGCCCGACGGAGGCGTGATCGCCGACGGGAGCTCCCCGCGCACCTGGACGACCTTGCGAGCGCGCGCCAGGACCGGATCGGGAATGGCGATCGAATCGATCAAGCCCCGCGTGTACGGATGGGCCGCGCGCGCGTAGATCTCCTCGGCAGGCCCGATCTCGACGAGCTTGCCGAGATACATGACGCCGATGGTGTCGGCCAGGTACTTCACGACCGCGAGGTCGTGGGAGATGACGACGTAGGTCAGCTGATGCGCGCGCTGCAGATCGCGCATCAGATTCAGGATCTGCGCCTGGATCGAGACGTCGAGCGCGGAGACGGGCTCGTCCGCGACGATCAGCTTCGGGCTGAGCGCGAGCGCCCGCGCGAGCCCGATGCGCTGCCGCTGGCCGCCCGAGAACTCGTGCGGATAGAGGTCGGCCGCACGGGACGAGAGGCCGACCTCCTCGAGCAACTCGCCCACGCGCGCGCTCCGCTCCCCGCGCGACGCGATGCCCTGGACGACGAGCGGCTCGCGCACGATCGGTCCGACGCGCATGCGCGGGTCGAGCGACGCGAACGGATCCTGGAACATGAGTTGCAGATCGCGGCGCCGTCGCTGCAGGGCGGACTTGCGCAGCTTGGTCACGTCCTCGCCCTCGAAGCGGATCGATCCGGCGGTCGCTCGGTGGAGCGCGACGATCAACCAGCCGATCGTCGTCTTCCCGCAGCCCGACTCGCCGACGAGGCCGAACGTCTCGCCGCGTCGCACGCTGAAGGAGACGTCCGAGACCGCCTTCACCGTGCCGACCTTCCTCTGCAGGACGGCTCCCGACGTCACCGGGAACTCCTTGACGAGGTGATCGATCTGCAGCAGGTCCTCGTGCTCCGCGAGCGGCGCCGCAAGCGGCGGCGGCACGCGGTCGGTCACGCGAATGGGCCGGAACCCCTCGTCCGCCGCAGCGGGCTCGGACGACGAGGCGTGCACCGGATGGAAGCACGCGAAGACGTGCTCGCCGGCGGGATTCGCTCCGAGGGTCGCCGGCGTGTCCGTGTGCTCCGCGCCGGCGCCCGGCCGCGCGCCGTTCGAGGAGTCCGGCGCGAGCAGCGGCTCCTCGGCCCGGCAGCGGTCGGTGGCGTAGCGGCAGCGCGCGGCGAACCGGCACGCCACGAGGTTCGCGGACAGATCCGGAGGCACGCCCGGAATCGAGTACAGCGCCTGCGAGCGGTCGTGATCGAGCCGCGGGATCGAGCGGAAGAGTGCCTCCGTGTAGGGATGCCGCATCGACCCGAACAGCTCGTCCGTGCCCGCCCCCTCGACGATCTTGCCGGCGTACATCACCATGACCCGGCTGGCCCTCGCCGCGATCACGCCCAGGTCGTGCGTGATCAGGATCACCGCCATCTTCAGGTCTCTGCGCAGCGCGTCGATCAGGTCGAGGATCTGGGCCTGGATCGTCACGTCCAGCGCCGTCGTCGGCTCATCCGCGATCAGCAGCTTGGGCGAGCAGGCCAGCGCCATGGCGATCATCACGCGCTGGCGGAGACCGCCGGAGAGCTGATGCGGGTAGTAGGCGAGCCGCTCGGCGGGACGCGGCATGCCGACGAGCTCGAGCACCTCGCGGGCCTGGATCAGCGCCTGCTTGCTCGTCACGTCGCGGTGCAGGCGCACCGCCTCGGCGATCTGCTGCCCCACCGTCCACGTCGGGTTCAGCGACGTCAGCGGATCCTGGAAGATCATGGAGACGTCGTTGCCGCGCACGTTCTGCATCTCGCGCTCGGGGAGCGACACGAGGTCCTGGCCGAGCAGCTTGACCGAGCCGCCCGTCACGTGGCCGACGCTCGGCAGCAGCTTCATGATCGACAGGCCCGTCGTCGACTTGCCGCATCCCGACTCGCCGACGAGACCGACGCACTCGCCCTCGGCGACGCTGAAGGACACGCCATCGACCGCCTTCACGTTGGCAGAGCGGAGGTGGAACTCCGTCTGGAGGTTCTGGACCTCCAGGAGGACGTTGCTGTCCCCGCTGCGGTACGTCGCATTCATGACGCGAGCAGCCTAATCGTCCTCTTCAGCGATCGCTCGGGGTCCGCAGGAACTGATCGGATCTCACGGAGTCGATGAGGTCTGCCACCGACTCGACGATCAGCGACGGCCGGTAGGGAAAGCGCTCGGCCGTCTCACGCGTGCTGATGCCCGTGAGCACCAGGACCGTCCGCAGGCCCGCCTCCATGCCGGCGACGACGTCGGTGTCCATGCGGTCGCCGATCATCGCCGTCGACTCGGAGTGCGCTTCGATCACACGCAGGGCCTCGCGCATCATCAGCGGGTTCGGCTTGCCCACGAAGTACGGCTCGATGCCCGTGGCCTTCGAGATCAGCGCCGCGACCGAGCCCGTTGCCGGGAGGATCCCGTCGGCGCTCGGGCCCGTCGTGTCCGGGTTCGCCGCGATGAAGCGCGCTCCCGCCGCGATCAGCCGGATGCCGCGGGTGATCCGCTCGAAGCTGTACGAGCGCGTCTCGCCGAGCACGACGTAGTCGGGGTTGCGCTCGGCGAGCACGTATCCGACTTCGTGCAGTGCGGTCGTGAGCCCGGCCTCGCCGATGACGTAGGCGCTCCCGCCTGGCCGCTGCTCGGCCAGGAAGCGCGCGGTGGCGAGGGCCGCCGTCCAGATCGAGTCTTCGTCCACCTGCAGCCCGCTCGCCGCGAGCCGCGCGGCGAGATCCCTCGGCGTGTAGAGCGAGTTGTTGGTGAGCAGCAGAAAGCGGCGACCGGCATCCTCGAGGGCCTGGATGAAGAGATCGGCGCCCGGGATCAGCCGCTCCTCCCGGACGAGCACGCCGTCCATGTCGATGAGGTAGTTGTCGATCGCCCGGTCGCTCATGCGCAGACGGTACATCGCGCCCCGTCGGCGCCGGCGGCGATCGCGCTGAGCATGTCGCCAGGTGGGCCACGGCGAGCCCGCATCAAGGCCCGGCCTGACCTACACTCGAGGACCTACACAAAGGGGGCGCGAATGTTCGCGCGACTACGTGAGATGCTCGACCGCTGGCTCGGCACGCGCAAGAAGCAGTCGCCGAGCGGCTAGCCAGGCGACACCCGGGCCTGGCGGGCGGTCGTTCAGCGACCTGGTGCGCCCGTCAGGCCGGAAGAAGGGCTCAGCCTGACTCGCGCTGCGGCCCGAGCCAGCGCGCACGGCCCTCGTCGATCAGCCGCCGCTGGCTGCCGAGCGTCACGGTGCCGTCCGGCGCCAGCGTGCCACCGTGCACGCCGAGGCGCGACAGGTACGAATACGCGCCGGAGCGGAGATGCGCCGGCCCCAGGTGCTGGTAGGTGGTCCGGCGCCACTCGCGAAGGCCCGCGAGGTCGATTCGCGCGTAGACGAACTGCTCGCCGCGCTGCAGTGTCTGCGCCAGGATCCGGCCCTCCCAGTCGAAGACGGCGCTGCCGCCGTTGAACTGGAACGGGGCCAGATCGCCGCCCTGGTTCACGTTGACGGTGATCACGGCGTTCTCGAGCGAGCGCACCTGCGGGACGATCGTCAGCCAGGGCGTCGGCGACTCCGTCTGCCACGGATTCGGGAGCGCGTTCGCGAGCAGCACGATCTCCGCGCCCCTGGAGGCGACCTCACGGTAGGTCTCGGGAAAGAGCGCGTCGTAGCAGGTGAGGCAGGCGATCCGGCCGAGCCGGGTGTCGGCGACCGGGAACAGCTCCTCCTCGTAGCCCTCGACGAGATGCGGGCTCGCGAACGTCTCGATCGGGATCCACGAGTTGACCTTGCGGTACCGCAGCACCACGCCGTCCGGGCCGACCACCACCGCCGTGTTGAAGACGAGCCCGGGGTAGCTGTCGTCGGCCTCGAGGATGGTGCCGCAATGGATCAGGACGCCGTGCTTGCGCGCGAGGCGGGCCAGGCGCGCGAGCTCGGGGCCGTCGACCCTCAGCAGCACCCCATTGCCGTCGAGCTCATCTCGCGAGTAGTAGGGAATGCCCTGCAGGCAGAACTCGGGCAAGCAGACGAGCTGCACCGGCGCACCCCACTGCGAATACGCCCAGACCGCGCCTTCGATCAGCTCGACGACGCGATCGAGGTTGCGCTCGAGGGCCTGCCGGTCGCTCGCACTGCCGAAGGCCGTCTGGATTCCGACGACGGCGTAGCGGTCGAGCGCGTCCTCCATCGCGCGACTATACGAGGCTCGCGGAGTGTGACGGACATCACACTCCCACCGTGGGCGCGGACACGGCGCTCCCTCCGCGCTGCGAATAGTGTCGTCCAACTGAGGCCTGGACACTTCCCGGCTCGAACAGAAAGACCGGCATGGACTGCGTACTTCGGCATCGTCGTCACACTTTCTGCGGGTGGACAAGCGCGGGTGCGAGGGCTACCCTCACCCGATGATCCCGGCGAACCCGCCGGTGGCGGATCCAGCACGACCCGACGACACCTCGTAGGCCATGCGTGTCTTCATCAGTTACCGGCGCGAGGACACGAGCGGCCAGGCAGGCCGCCTCTACGACGCCCTTGCCGACAAACTCGGCGCGGAAAACGTGTTCATGGACGTCGACACGATCGACATCGGCGTCGAGTTCAAGCACGCGATCGAGGCCGCGGTCTCGTCCTGCGATGTGCTCTTCGTGATGATCGGCCCGCGCTGGCTGACGGCCGCCGACACCCGCGGTGAGCGGCGGCTGAGCCGGGCGGACGACTACGTGCGGCTCGAGGTCGAGACGGCGCTCGGGCGCAACATCCGCGTCGTGCCCGCACTCGTCGCCGGAGCCGCGATGCCGGTCGCGGACGACCTCCCGGGAACACTCTCGGCGCTCACGCTGCGGAACGCCGTGGAGATGGCGGACGGGCCGCGCTGGCAGTACGACGTCTCGCGGTTGATGAACCTGCTCGAGCGCATACGCGCGGGAGAGAGTCACGCGGAGGCGGCGCCGCCGATCGACATGGCCGCGCTCGCAGGCGATGTGCCCGCCGGCTCGGCGACGCAGGCGTCCGCGGCCGACGCAGACACCGAGCGGGATGCGGCGCGGCTCAAGGCAGAGACGATCCGCGCACAGCTCGCCTCCGCACCCGCGCGCTCGAATCCGCCCGCAGGCACAGGCCACGCCGGAGGGGGTCCACCGCCCCCGGGTGGCGGAGGCGGCCATTGGCAAGGCGACGGCTCGGGCGGCCGCAAGTCGGGTGGCCTCTCGGATGCGCCGAAATGGCTCCTCGCGCTGGCCGGCCTGGGAGTCGTCGCCATCCTCGCCCTGGCGCTCTTCGGTGCCTACCAACTGGGCAATGACCGGTCGGGCAGCAGTAGCGCGAGCTCGCAGCCGGCGGGCCCGGGCACCGTCGCGGGCTCCCCCACGACACCGACTGCCGCCACGAACAGCACGGACGTCCCGGCAAGCGCCGATGCCGACCAGTCCAAGCTGTGGCTCGCGATCCCCAAGCCGATCCGCCGCGGATCGTGCAAGTTCGCAGACTCCGAGCACGCGGGCGGCGTGGCCACGATCAATTGCGACTACCACGACCCGAAGCACGGGCGCACGCTCGTGCACCTCGACCGCTTCGTCGACTTCGCCCATCTCCAGGTCATCTACAAGCTGCATGGGCCCGGCTCCGTCGCGGCGCACGGCGGTGCTCCCGACCCACAGCTGAAGAAGGCGACGGGCGGCTGCAACCGGACGCTGTGGCGAGGCGAGGGCCCGTGGAGTCACGAGGCCGGCGGCGGTGTCATGGGACCCGTCAGCGGCCGCTATTCGTGTTACCAGGCCGATGGACAATGCGACCTCGTCGCGAAGATGAATCTGACCGATGTCAATGGCTCGACGTGCTCTGTCATCGTGTGGACGGACCTCGCGGCCAACATGTTCGTGAAGGCCGAGCAGCAGACGAGTGTGCACGCCGGAATCGCGTCCTTCTACGACTTCTGGCATCACCAGTTCGGGTGAGCATGCCGGTGTCGGACCGTCCGGCCACCGACTGGCTCGAGGCTGTCAAGGACGCAGAGCGGCGCGGCGAGTTGCTGACCGCGGTCGATCTCGCCGAGCAGGGCCTGGCCGAGCGTCCCGACGATCTCTGGCTGAAGCACCGCGCAGTGCTCGCGCTCGCGCGCGCGGGCGCCACTGAAGAAGCAGCCCGGCGCTTCGAGCGCTACGGGCTGCAGGCGGCCGAGGAAGACGACATCGCGGCACTCGGCGCGCGGATCGCCAAGGACATCGCGCTCGAGACCACGGAGGAGGGACGGCGCGCCGAGACCGTTCGCGCGCTCACCCTGTACCGAACGATCCATGCGCGCACGGGCGGCTACTACGCGGCAATCAATGCGGCGACCCTGAGCCTCGTGGCAGGCCAGCCGGAGCAGGCCCGTCTGCTCGCCCGGTCGGCCCTCGACGCACTGTCGCGCAGTGACGAGAGCTCGTACTATGCGGCCGCCACGGAGGGGGAGGCCCACCTCCTGCTCGGAGACGAGCGCGCCGCGCGGCGCGCCCTCGAGCGGGCTTCCGCCCTGCACGGCGGCGACTACTCCTCACTGGCGACGACGCGCCGCCAGCTGCGCCTCGTGTGCGCGCTCACAGGGACCGATCCCGCGATCATCCGCATCCTGGCCGGTCCCGGAGTGGCCCATTTCTGCGGCCATCGGATCGCCGCCGCCGGGGCGCCGGGGCGATTTCCCGCCGAGGCGGAGCAGGGCGTCGCCGATCGCATCGACGCCGAGCTGACGCGTGACACCCCGCGCTACGCGTATGGCTCGCTCGCCAGCGGCGCCGACATCATGTGGGCCGAGGCGCTACTCGCACGCGGAGCCGAGTTGCACATCGTGCTGCCGTTCGTCCGGGACGCGTTCATCCAGAGCTCCGTCGCCTCGTCGGGGCCTGGCTGGGTGGAGCGCTTCGACCGCTGTCTGGACGCCGCCTTCAACGTCACCTATGCCACGGACAACGCGTTCGTTGCGGACGATGCGCTGTTTCGCTACGCAGGCGAGCTGGCGATGGGCCTCGCCCTGCTGCGCGCGCGCTACCTGGATGCGGACGTCCGTCAGCTCGCCGTGTGGGACGGGAAGCCCGACCTCGGCGACGCTGGCACCGCCTTCGACGTCGCCACCTGGCGCGCCACTCGCAGGGCGGTCTCGGTGATCCCGACGGGACCCTCGGGGCCGGCGAGTCGCGCCGCCGCCGGAAGCACGGCGGGAGCGCCCGGGAGGGTCGTCCGGGCGCTGATCTTCGCCGACGTCAAGGGCTTCTCGAAGCTCGCCGACGAGCAGGTTCCGCTCGTGCTCCAGCACGTCCTGAGCGCGTTCGCGACCGTGCTCGAACGGTACGAGGGCGCGATCGAGCACCGGAACACCTGGGGTGACGCGCTCTATGTGGTCCTCACCGACACGGTGCTGGCCGCGGAGTGCGCGCTCGAGCTGCAGCAAGCGATCTCCGCGATCGACCTGCGAGACCTCGAGCTGCCGGATGACCTTGCGCTGCGCATCGGCGCGCACGTCGGGCCCGTGTTCCCGCTCGAGGAGCCCGTGCTGCGGACGCGGGCGTTCACCGGGTCGCACGTCAGCCGCACCGCGCGGATCGAGCCGGTCACGCCGCCCGGCACCGTGTACGTCACCGAGCCGTTCGCGGCGGCCCTCGAGCTCGCCCAGCGTCCGGGATTGGGCTGCGACTACGTGGGCAGCATGCCGGCGGCGAAGGACTACGGCCACTTCCGGATGTACCGCCTGCGACGCCGGCACATCCGCTCCTAGTGGCGGCCTTGCGCTGCCTGCTCGCGGCAGCGCTGCTGCTCGCGTCCGGACTGCCCGCGGGCGCGGCCGGCGGCCGGCCGGCGGGCCTGATCGCGTTCGACCGCGCGCTCGACGGGAGCGGCCGCATCCGCGTGATCTCCCCCGACGGCCGCGGCGATCGCATGATCACGCCGGACCCCGGCTTCGAGGCTCCCGCGTGGTCGCCCGACGGCTCCACACTCGTCTACGAGTCGGGCGCCGGCCCGGCCGACAGCGACCTGTATGCGTTCCGCACGTCGACCCGTACCTTCCGCCGCCTGACGCACCGCGCGGGCCTGGACGCGGATCCCGCGTGGTCGCCGGATGCCTCGCGGATCGCGTGGACGTCGGACCGCGGGGGAGGTTTCGCGATCTGGGTCATGCGCAGCGACGGCACGGGCCTGCGGAGGCTCACGGCCGGGCCGGCCGATGCGCATCCCGCCTGGTCGCCCGACGGCCGCACCATCGCGTTCGTGCGCGCGGCCACGCGCTCGCTGGAGCTCGTGCGCGCCGACGGCCGGCCACTCCGGCGAGTCGGCGGAGAGCGGGCGTTCGACGTGTCCGCGGCGCCGGCCTGGTCTCCCGATGGTCGCTGGCTCGCTATCCCGGGCACTGACGGCGCTCTCTACCGCGTCGCCGCCGACGGCCATGCGCTGCGGCGACTCACGCCCGGACGACCGACGACGATCGCCTGGCGCCCGGCATGGTCTCCGCGCGACGGGCAGATCGCGTTCCTCGACCTCGCCGGCGGGGCGCTCGAGACCGTCGGGTCCACGACTGCTCGCGTGCGCGTCCTCGCCGCCCGAACCGACGCGCTCAGCACGCCCGCCTGGTCGCCGGACGGTCGCTTCCTCGCCTTCGCCGACCGCGGCGGGCATCTCGAGACGATCTCGGCCGACGGCCGTGCGCGGCACGTCCTCACGCGCGGGATCTCTACCGACGCCAATCCGGCGTGGCGCCCCTGACTGCCCCCACCACCAACCCGGCGACCGGCTCGCCGGCCTCGAGCCGGAGCTCTGAGGGGATGATCTCCGGCCGCAGGTTCGCGTCCTCCAGGACGCGCTCGAGATACCGGCGCGCATGGCAGTAGCGGCCGTGCGGGCTGATGGAGTAGCCCGCCTCCGCTTCGCCGCCCAGCTGTTCCTCGACAGTGAAGATGAGTCGGCCGCCCGGACGCAGCGCGTTCGCGGCAGCCGCAACGACTTCCTCCAGTGGCCCGAAGTAGACGAGCGTGTCCGCCGACACGATCACGTCGAACTCCCCTGCCGCGTCGCGCAGGTACGCGACCAACTCACTCTTGACCAGCTTGTCGTAGATGCCTCGCGCCTGCGCCTGGGCGAGCATTCCGCCGGACAGGTCGACTCCGACCAATCGCCGTGCATACGGCTCGACGAGCGGTCCGCACAGCCCGGTGCCGCATCCGGCATCGAGCACAGCGAGGCTCTTCGACGCCTCGACGCCCGAGTGCGCCAGCATCTCCCCGACCAGCGCCGGCGCCCGGTAGGACAGCTTCGCGAGCTTGGAGTCGAAGCTGGCCGCGAAGCTGTCGAAGGTCTTCTCGATGTACGCGTCCGAGGCCCGCGGCGGCACGTCCCGGCCCGAGCAGGCCGCGAGCATGTGCCGGGCGATCGGATGGTCCGGCTCCTCCTCGAGCCATTCCTCGAAGACCTCGACCGCCTTGTCGACCTCGCCGAGCGTGCAGTGGGCGAGCGCCAGCAGTCTCCGAGCCTCCGGATCCTTCGGCCTGAACGTGATGACCTTGGAGAAGCAGACAGCCGCCTCCCGTGGTCGCTTCTGGCTGTTCAGGAGGACGCCGAGGTTGTTGTAGGCGTCCGAGTGCTCGGGATTCACGCGGATCGCGGTTCGATAGGCCTCCTCTGCCTCGACCGGCCTGCCCAGCGCTCGCAGGACGACACCGCGATTGTTGTGGGCGTTGGCGTGACCGGGATCGATCGCGATGGCGCGCTCGTACGCGGCGCATGCTTCGTCCAGCCTGAGTCGATCCTGCAGGACGATGCCCAGATTGCTGTGCCAGTCCGCGCGATCGGGAACGAGCTCGAGACTCCGCTCGATCAGCGCGACTGCCTGCTCGCTGCGCGCCTGCTGATGGGCGAGCACTCCCGAATAGTGCAATGCGTCCGGGTGGTCGGGCGCGACCTCGAGGATGCTGCGGTAGATCTCGCCCGCAGCCGCCCACTGCTCGTTCTGCTGCAGCACGATAGCCAGCGAGATCGCCTCGTCGAGGCTGAGAGCACGGTCATTCTCGGACAACTGCTCCATGCCGGCCGCGGCCTGTCGCCGCCGCTCGCGTCACCCCTCCTTGTTGCCCTTGATGTCGTACTTGAAGTGAATGCCCGCCTCGAGCGTGCCGTCGGCCTTTTGCGGCTTGTACTGGAAGTCGACCTTGGCGAACGCCAGCGTGACATTCTCCGCGTGGCCTCCGTCGCTCGTGTCGCCGTGTGTCACGCCGGTGATGATGACGTCGCTCATCTTGACGATCAGGAACTCCTGCTGGCCCTTCCCGGCCTTCCGATGGGTGATCGTCGCTTCCTTCAGGTGCACACCGGTCGCGCACGCTTGCAGCAACACGGGCGACGCCTTGTCGATGTTGTGGGTGAAGGAGAGGTCGTGGAAGCTCGCCTTGCCCTCCCCGCCTCCGCTTCCGCCCCGCATCTCCCCGGCGTTCGACACGCCCCACGACCAGCTCAGCACCTCGATCTCGCCCTTGTGCTTGTCGTCCAGCGATTCGCCCTTGATGTCGCCGATCTTCGCGAAGATGTCCGACGCCATACGGAACCTCCTCCTGCCTCGACGCGCGCGTTCGACGGATGCCGTGAAGGCAGGCTACATCCGGGTCCCGACGGCCACCAGGTACTCCTTCTCGAAGCGCGCGCGCTCGGGCGTGCCGAGGTTCCACTCGTCGCAGAACTGGTTGAGCGCCTCCACGAACTCCGCTTCGCGGTCCGTGCGGCGCGCGTTCCCCTGAGCCGCGATGGTCGGCCCGTAGCGCGACTTGAAGTGCTCGCCGTAGTCGTGCGGGTGCTCGAAGGCGGTGATCTCCAGCTTCTCCCGCTCCAGCGTGCGGAAGTCGACCCGATCGCCGAAGAGCTCGCGCACGTGGTCCTCGCTGCCCCACAGCGGCGGCGGCTGGGCTCCCGGCGGCGGTGCGGGCGCGAAGGGCCCCATCAGCCGGAACAGGGCACCGATCATGCCCTCCGGCGTCCAGCTCAGCAGCCCGATCGTGCCGCCCGGGCGACACACGCGAACGAGCTCGTCGGCGACGTCCTGGTGGTGCGGCGCGAACATGGCCCCGATCGAGGACATGACCACGTCGAACGACTCGTCCTTGAACGGAAGGTGCTCGGCGTCGGCCTCGACCCACTCCAGGTCGAGCCCCTCGGCCTCCGCGCGAACACGGCCCGCATCCAGCAGCTCCGGCGTCAGGTCGCTGGCCGTGACCCGCGCACCGCGCTCGGCGGCCGGAAGCGACGCGTTGCCCGTACCGGCGGCGACGTCGAGGACGCGCATTCCCGGGAGGATCCCGCACGCCTCGACGAGCCGCGGCCCGAGGGGCAGCAGGAACGTCTCGACCATGGACGGGTAGTCACCCGACGCCCACATGGCGCGATGGCGCGCCTTGAGCTCGGAATCCGACGTGGTGGACGACACAGCGTCCTCCTTCCTGTTGTGCATGCCAACGTACCCACGTCCCGGCGCACGCGACTGTGACCGCGATCACGTTGCAGCGTGAGCCTGGACACGCCCTCCGCACGCACGCGAGTCTAGGCCCACGATCGCTTCAACTGCAACATGACTGGCGCGCGCCCAGCACGTCAGTTGTCCTGCGCCAGGTCCAGCCCGAGCCGCGCCGCCTTGACGCCCGCTTGCCCGCGGGTCCGGACATCGAGCTTTCTGAGAATGGCCGCCACGTGGTGCTCGACGGTTCGCTGGGAGAGGAACAGACGCGCCGCGATCTCCGCGTTCTGGAGGCCCTGGGCGACGAGCGCGAGAACCTCGACTTCGCGCGGCGTCAGGTGGGCGGCGTTCCGCCGGGTGGCCGCGCGTGGTCCGCGCGGCAAACCGCGAGCACCGCGCCTGCGCAGGCGGCGGGCGACGATGGAGGCTGCCGGACGAGCGCCGAGGCGGTTCAAATCGGCGAGAGCGCCGCGGAGGGCGTCGTCGTCCGTGGCATCGCCGAGCGCCAGCGCGGCCTCGTAGGGGCAGCCGATCTCGCTCCAGACCACCGAAGCGTCCGACCACCGGCCCGACATCTGAAGCGCATACGGCTCGGCTGCTTCCGGTGGCGCCGCCTCGGCGATGCCCGCGCGCAGACGCCAGCACGCGAGCTCTCCGATCGACCAGGAGTCTGGACCGCGGAGGGCAAGGGCAAGACAGGCATCGGTCTCGTCGGCAACGGCTTCGCTCCTGCCCGCGAGCCACGCCGCCTCCGCCCGGGCCGCCGCAACGGGGCCGAGGCGCTGCAATTCGCCCGTGAGATCGGCCAGGGCAAGCGCCTCGTCGAGCGGCGCCCACACGTGGGGGTCTCCACGGCGGGCTCGCAGGAGCCCGCGCGCCGTGAGAGCGAGAATGCGCGAGAGCGGCGAGGAGCTCGGGTCCCCGAGCACCTGCGAGACCGGTTCGTCGACGCCGTCCCAGCGACCCCGGTCGAGCTCGACCCGCGCCCGGAGGGCGAGCAGGTACGGCCGGTACAGATCGAGGTCACGCTCGCTGCAGTACTGCAGCCCGTCATCGATGCTCTGGCTCGCCAGCGCGTAGTTCCGGTTGTGGGCCGAGATGCGGGCGAGATTGGTGAAGCCCCTCCCGACGTGCTCTTCGAATCCGGCCGCTTCGGCCAACTCGATGCTTCGGCGGATCTTCTCCCTCGCTCCCGGCTCACCATTGGTAAGTCCCACCGAGCCGACCGTGCAGAGGGCGTGGGCGTAGCTCTCCGTGTCCTGCAGCCACTCGGCGAGGTCGAGCGCCCGGGAGCCCCACTCGAGCGCTCCCGCCTGATCGTCCATGCTCATACAGAGCTGTGCGACCTGCGCGTAGGCCATGGCGAGCGCGCGCGCCGGAGGCTGCTGCTCGAGCAGCGTCACGCTTTCCCGGACTGCCTCGCCGGCCTCGATCGGACGCCCGGCCCACCAGAGAATGCGCGAGAGCCAGCGCAGCGAGTCGCCCTCCTCCTGCGTTGCACCGAGTCGGCGGTACCACTCCAGCGCCTCGTGCCTCGCCTCGATCGACTCTCCGAACTGGCCCGTGAGGAAGCACTCGTGCGAGCGGTGCTCGAGCAGGTCGAGACGCACCTCCGGCGATACGTCGCCGGCGAAAGCGATCGCACGGGCGTAGTGCGCCGCAGCCTCGCGGTGTGCCCCGAGCGAGGCGGCACGGGCCCCCGCTGCGGGCGCGAAACGCGTGACCGCCTCCGCATCGCCCGCTGCCTCGGCATGGTGCGCCAGACGCGCGAGGTCGGGCTCGCCGATAGGCGGAGCCTCGAGCGCGACGAGCGCACGTGCGTGCAGCGACTCTCGGAGGTGGGGCGGCATCGACTCCTCGATCGCGAGGCGTGCCAGCTCGTGCCGGAAGGCCACCCCCCTCGACTCCAGCCTGAGCACTCCCGACGCAGCGCATTCCTCGAGGCTGTCCATGGCCTCTGGGGCGAGCGCCTCGAGCAGCCACAACTCGGCGTGCCACGGCACGACGGCGACCGCCTCGAGCAGCGCCCTCGCCCCTGGACTCAGCCGTGCCGTGCGGGCGAGCACGGCATCGCGGATGGTGAGAGGGATCTCGTCCTCGCCGGCCGCCAGCGCCTCGGTGACGAAGAACGGATTGCCCGCCGTCTTGCGATGCAGCTCCTCGGAATCGACACCGTGTGGCGCAGCCAGCTTCGCGACGGCCGCTTGCGAGAGTGGCTCGAGCTGCAGGCGAAGGATCGCGCGAGCAGTGCCGAGCTCGCCGAGCACGATGCGCAAAGGGTGTGAGCGGTCGAGCTCGTCGTCTCGGTAGGTGACGATGATGAGTGCCGGAAAGGCCGCCAACCGGCGCGCGATGAGGCCGAGAACGTCGAGCGTGGCCTCGTCTGCCCAGTGGACGTCCTCGAGGACGACGACCGCCGGCGGCAGGCGCTCGAGCTCGCGCGTGAGACCGAGGACGACCTCGTGCGGCTTGGCGCCGCGCGCAACCAGCTCCCCGAGCTCCCCGCCCGTGGTCTGAGCGATATCGGCGAACGGCCCGAGCGGGCGCGGGGTGAAGAGCGGGTCGCACGAGCCCCACAAGACGCGGGCGCCGCCGGCCGCCTGCTCGCAGAAGTGCCGTAGGAGGACGGTCTTCCCGGCCCCCGCCTCTCCGCGCACGAGCACGAGCCGGCCGCGCGGCCCATCGCCCACGGCGGCGAGGGCATCGGCCAACGCCGAAAGCTGGGCAGATCGCTCGAGGAGATCGCGCAACGCGCCGGACCTCGTGTCGGACGACATGGAGGCGAGCCTAGAGCAGATCGGACGGCCCGACCGGGCGGAAAGCGGCTCGATCAGCAAGATCGGGACCCGCGCGCGCCAACCTAGGTAGTCGCCCCGATGAGCCGTCGAGGCTCCGCTCATACCGTCGAGGTCACGGCAGTCGGAGCAAGGAGACCAGCATGATCGCCACCACGCATCGCATCGGGCGACGCCTCAAACGGCTCGCGCCGGCGACACTGGTCGTCACGCTGCTGACGGCCGGGGCAGTCCACGCCAACCCCGGGTCACTCGTAAATCCGAGCGCCCGCGGGCCTGTGACGGGCGAGGGCTGCACGATGGCCAGCCCCGCCCGGCGGGCGACGATCGAGGCGCACCTGGTCGCGGCGGACGGATTCTGCGAGCTCGTCTCCCACGCGCTCGCCAGCGACGTGTTCCGTTCCGCAGTCGTCGTGACACCGGACCGCTACTGGCATTTCCTGGGCACTGCGCTTTCCTGCCGACTCCGCTACGGCCACACCTCGGGCCGCGTCACGATTCGCAACTCCGCCGCGGCGTGCCGCTGGTTCACCCGTGCGGCGACCGGCTGGCAGCGCGAGCCCGTCGCGCCGGCGCCCTGACATCCCTCCGAGCACCCGGGGTCAGACCCCGGGTGCTCGCGGGCTCGCGGTCAGACTGCATCGCACGGCTCATCCCTCCGCGATGTCGCGCGCCAGCTTCTCCCCGACCAGCACCGACGAGATGTGGGTGTTGGCGCGCGGCACCCAGCGCAGGACGCCGGCGTCCGCGACTCGCAGCCCGTCCACTCCGCGGACGCGGAAGTCCGGATCCACGACTGCGGTCGGATCGGCAGGATCGCCCATCCGGCAGCTGCTCGTGGCGTGCGCGGTGTCCCAGATGTTGTGCAGGAGGAATTCCTCCAGTTCCCGGCCGCTCAGATCGTCGTGAATCCCGACCATCGGCTCGCCCGTCGAGGCCTTGCTCAGCGCGAGCAGCGTCGTGTCCTTGCGCAGAGCGGGGTCGCGCGCCAGTGCGCGCAACTCGCCGACGATCCGCACCATCTTGCGCATGTCTTCCGGGTCGGAGAGCATGTTCAGCTCGACGGCGGGGTCGACTTGCGGATCGAGTGAGGTGAGCCGCACGCGGCCGGTCGAACGGACGCGGTTGACCCAGCCGAGGATGGCACCGGAATTGCCGAGCTGAGGCGACGACAGCGCTGCGATCATCCCGTCGTTGGCGCTTCCGGTCACGCCGAGGTTCAGCCGCACGACGCAACGGCTGTGCCTGCCCGGAGCGATTCCCGGCGAGGCGTCGTCGCCGTAGCGCACGAGCAACTCCGCGCCGGGATGGTCCTGCAGGCCGAGCCCGACCGGCAGGTCGGCCACCACGGACACGCCGAGTTCCGTCAGGTCACCGGCCGGCCCGATGCCCGAGCGCAGCAGGATGGCCGGGGAATGGATCGCGCCGGCGGCAAGGATCACCTCTGCGGCACGCAACTCCACGACCTCGCCCGCCCGCCGGCAGGAGACGCCGCGAGCCCGGCCGTTCTCGATGATCACGCGCTCGACGAGCGTCTCACCCGAGATCGTCAGGTTGACGCGCTCGCGCGCCGGCTCGAGATAGGCGTCGTTGGCGGACACGCGCTCGCCGTCGCGGCCGTTGTAGGCGTAGGGGGAGACGCCGGTCGTGCCGGGCGCGTTGTGATCGGGCTCCCAGACGTGGCCGAGCCCGAGTGCCGCGTCGCGGAAGGCGATGTCGAACGCGTTGAAATCGTCGGCGCCGGGCCGCGAGACCGGGATCGGCCCGCCCCGGCCGTGGTAGTCGGCGCCGGCGAAATCCTGATCGTCCTCGAGCCGCCTGAGCAGTGGAAGCACTTCCGAGTGGGACCAGCCGCTGCACCCCTCCGCCGCCCATTCGTCGAGATCCTCGACCGTCGGCCGAATGGCGAACAGGCCGTTGATCGCCGAGCTGCCCCCCACTCCGCGGCCTCGCAGATACGGCGCCGGCTCCTGAGCGGCAGTGCGACTCGCGAGCAGGCCCGGGTAGCGATAGTCGTCCATGGGACATTCCTCCGAGCCGGAGTCACCCGCGTCGACCGAGCCGATGGCACCGCCGAGCTCGACCGCCAGTGGCATCGGATCGAAGTCGCGAATCAGCGGGTGCGTGGTGCCACTCCGGTAGTCCGGCCCAGCTTCCACCAGCAGCACCTGCCGCGAAGGGTCCTGCGACAGGCGCGCGGCCAGTGTGGCGCCGGCCGACCCCGCGCCGACGACGATGACATCGAACTCAGCCGGCACGTGTGCCTCCGCGGGAATCAAACGCCAATGAAGTTACTCTTTTACAGCAGCGCGGAAGTGGATGCAAGAGCCGGCACGCCGCAGCCGCTCACCCTCGTGGAAGTAGCGCCGGCCTGCCCACGTGCGCTAAAAGAGGCGGTAGCGCTTTCGCGCGCATCCCGAAGGAGTGGCGATGGAGAAGGGAGTCCTCGGCCCGCTCGAGGCAAGACCCGATATGTCCGCGCCCCAAGAGAGCTCTCCGGCCCGTGCTCGCCGCTTCGACTCGCCGCTCGTCGGCCGCGAGCAGCAGCTGGGCGTGCTCCGGAGCGCATTCGCGAATGTCGCGCACCATCGCACCTGCCGGCTGCTGACGGTGCTGGGTCCGGCCGGGATCGGAAAGTCCCGCCTCGTCCAGGCGTTCGCTGACGAGCTCGGCGAGGAGGCCACCGTGCTGCACGGCCACTGCCTCCCATACGGCGAGGGCATCACGTACTGGCCGTTGACCGAGGTCGTCCGCGAGATCCTGCGCAGCGAGGAGTCGTCCGGCTCGGAGTCGTCGAGCGCCGTCATCGCCGACCTCCTTCCGGGGGAAGACAAAGCCGACCTGATCGGCGAGCTGATCTTCGAGGCACTCGGTCTCGGCAGCGGCGGCGCCGGCACCGGCGAGGTGACCTCCTGGGCGGTGCGCAAGCTGTTCGAGGGAATCGCGCAGCGCCGGCCGCTCGTGATCGTCTTCGACGACCTGCAGTGGGCCGAACCGACGTTCCTTGCTCTCGTCGAGTACCTGGCAGAGCAGTCGCGCGATGCCCCGATCCTGCTGCTCTGCACGGCGCGACCCGAGCTGTTCGACAGTCATCCGGCCTGGGCCGGCGGCAACATCGACGCCGTCTCGATGCTGCTCGAGCCGCTCGACGACGGCGACTGCCGGACGCTGGTCGCGAACCTGCTCGGCCGCGGGCCGCTGCCCGCCGACGCGGCGACGCGCATCGCCGGGGCAGCCGACGGCAATGCGCTGTTCGCCGAGGAACTGCTGGCGATGCTGGTCGACAACGACTTGCTGAAGTGGGACGGCGCTCGCTGGGTGGCTGCGGAGAGCCTCCTCGCCGTGCCCGTGCCGACGACGTTCCACACACTGCTCGCCGCCCGGCTCGAAGGACTGCCGAGCGACGAGCGCGCCCTTCTGGTGCTGGCGTCGGTCGAGGGCGAGATCTTCCACCGCAGCGCGTTCCGCGAGCTCGCTCCCGACCTGCCGGACACCTACATCGAGCGCAGCCTGGCCGGGCTCGTGCGCCGCGACGTGATCCGGCCCGACACGTCGAGCTTCGCGGACGACGAGGCGTATCGCTTCAGGCATCTCCTGATCCGCGATGCCGCCTACCGGTCGCTCCCGAAGGGGAGGCGGGCCGAGCTGCACGAACGGCTGGCGGACTGGATCGAGCGCATGGCCGCCGACCGCCTTGGCGAGTACGAGGAGATCGTCGGCTACCACCTCGAGCGCGCCTACCGCTGTTGCCTGGAGCTCGGATCCGCCGATGCCGAGCTGCGCTGGCTCGGGGCGCGCGCATCACAGCGGCTCGAGCAGGCCGGGCGTCGCGCCCTCGCGCGCGGCGACCTGCCCGCTGCGATCGGCCTGCTCGAGCGCGCGGCATCCGCCTCGACCGACGACATGTCGCGGCGCGCGGAGCTGCTGCCGGAGATCGGCGCCGCGCTGATCGCGGCCGGCAGGCTGCCCGAAGCCGACTGGGTGCTGGACGAGGCGAGGCTGGTCGCGGCCCGTACGGGGGACGAGCGGGCCCATTCGCACGTGCTCGTGCAGCTGCAGTTCCTCGGGCTGCTGCACGCGAGCGAGGGCGGGAGCGAGGAGGCCGCGCAGGCGGTGGAGCAGGTGCTTCCGATCTTCGAGGCCCACGACGACCAGCACGGACTCTGCAGTGCCCGGCGACTCGAGGCCTGGCTGCACTGGAACGAGGCGCATGCGGGGGCGGCGGCCGAGGCCTGGGAGCGGGCAGCAGCCCACGCCAGCCGCGCTGCGGACGAGGGCGCGCGCGCGGAGATCCTCACCTGGATCGCGTCGTCGCTGTGGTTCGGGCCGACGCCCGTGGCCGAGGCCATTCAGCGCTGTGAGGAGATTCGCGACGAGGTCAGCGGCCACCTCGACGCCGAAGCGCTGACGCTCCGCCATCTCGCCGGGCTGCATGCGATGAACGGGAACTTCGAGCTCGCCCGCTCGATGCTCGCCACGAGCAACGGCGTCTTCGAGGAGCTCGGCCTGACGCTGAACGCGGCGACGTCGCAGAACGAGGCGCTGATCGAGATGCTCGCCGGCGACTCCGCCGCGGCCGAGACGAGCCTGCGCCGGGGGTTCGACGCTCTGACGGAGATGGGGGAACAGGCCTTCCTCTCGACGACGGCCGCGTTCCTCGCGCGCGCGGTGTTCGAGCAGGATCGCGTGGCCGAGGCAGAGGAGCTCGCGCAGCAGAGCGCACGCCTGGCTGCGACGGGCGATCTGCTCACGCAGGTGCTGTGGCGCGGCGTCCAGGCCAGAGTCCTGGCAACGCGCGGTCAGCTCGACGATGCCGAGGCGCTCGCACGTGAGGCCGTGGAGCTCGCGGAGCAGACCGACTTCGTCGTCTACCGCGGCGACGCCCTCGTCGATCTCGCGCACATTCTCCGCGACTCGGGACTGACAGACGATGCCGCTGTTGCCGCCGCCGCGGGCCTGCAGCTCCACGAGCAAAAGGGAAATCTCGTCACGGCCGCGAAAATCCGGTCGGAACTGGCGATGCTGTTGTAACTCGGGTAGCGAGAGAGCCCACGGCTCGGAATGGGGTGAGGAGATGCCCGCCGGCAACTTCGACGAAAAGCTGACGGTGACCAAGAATGGCACCGTGAATGCCACCGGCCCACTGGATCCATCTGTGAAGGCCGTGACCGAACTGTGCGTGTGGGTGCTGCAGCGCGATGGCACGAACGACGCGATCGCCAATGCCATGGGCATGCCCGACATGCCCGACATGCCGGACATGCGGAGCGACCTCAAGATCAGCGATGTCGGCAAGGCGACGGCTCGCTGGACCTTCCCGCTCACGAACCGGTTCAAGCCGGTCGACTTCCATGCGGGCTCGGCGACCGCCTCGGCGTTCGGGGTCTTCGTCGACGACAAGGGCCGGCAGCGGGCGTTCTTCTGGTCGGAGCCCGTCCGGCTCACGGGGCCGGGCACCAAGAAGTAGCGCTGCTCCTCAGGCCGGCACGGCGGACCGTCCGTATGGTTCGTTCTCCACGACGACCACCGAGCGGCGTGAGCCGACGACGTGCCAAAGAGCCGAGAGGAAGGCAGCATGAGCGCAACGCAGGCGCAAGCCGATCTGACGGTCAAGTCGCCGCATTCGTTCTTCATCGGCGGCGAATGGGTGGAGCCGAGCTCCCGTGACACGCTGACGCTCATCTCGCCGGTGACCGAGGACGTCCTGATGACGTTCGCGGAGGCCCGGGCGAAGGACGTCGACCGCGCCGTCGCCGCGGCGCGCGAGGCGTTCGACAACGGACCGTGGCCCAGGATGTCGACTGCGGATCGAGCCGCCGCCCTGCGCCGAGTCGCCGCCGAGCTGACCGCGCGGCGCCCCGCGCTCTCGGAGGCGTGGACGGCGCAGGTCGGTGCGCCCATCTCGTTCACGAATTACGCGTCGGGCCAGTACGCAGGGCTGTTCGAGTTCTATGCCGATCTCGTCGAGGACTATCCGATCGTCGACGAGCGGACGCGCGACAATGGCGCCCTCGTCCGCGTCGTCAGGGAGCCCGTGGGCGTCGTCGCGGCGATCACGCCGTGGAACGCCCCGATGGTGCTGCTCTGCTACAAGGTCGCGGCCGCGCTGGCCGCCGGCTGCACCGTCGTCTCCAAGCCCGCACCCGAGACGCCGGCCGACGCGTACATCCTCGCCGAGTGCATCGACGCCGCAGGCCTCCCGCCGGGGGTGTTCAATGTCGTGCCCGCGGGCCGGGAGGTCGGCGACCACCTCGTGCGCCATCCCGGCATCGACAAGATCGCCTTCACGGGCAGCACGATCGCCGGCCGCAAGATCGCGGCGGCGGCTTCCGAGCGCCTGGCGCGCGTGAGCCTGGAGCTCGGTGGCAAGTCGGCCGCGGTCATCCTCGAGGACGCCGAGATCGGCGACGTGCTCGCGAGCCTCGTCCCGTTCTCGATGCCGATCACCGGGCAGGTGTGCTTCTCGCTGACCCGCGTGCTCGTGCCGACCGGACGCAAGAGCGAGGTGCTCGAGGCCTACGTCGATGCGGTGCGCTCCATCAAGGTCGGCGATCCGTTCGACGCCGCCACGCAGATGGGCCCGCTCACCATGGCGCGCCAGCTCGACCGCGTGCAGGGCTACATCGCAAAGGGCGTGGATCAGGGCGCCCGGATCGTGACGGGCGGCGGGCGGCCCGACGACATGCCGCGCGGGTACTACATCGAGCCGACGGTGTTCGACAACGTCGAGTCCGGCATGACCATCGCGCAAGAGGAGATCTTCGGGCCGGTCGTCAGCTTCATCGAGTACGACGGCACCGACGACGCCGTCGCCAAGGCCAACGACACCATCTACGGCCTGCACGGCGCCGTCTACAGCGCGGATCCGGAGCGCGCCTACGAGTTCGCGCGCCGCGTCCGCTCCGGGAGTGTCACGGTCAACGGCATGGCCGTGGACATCAAGATGCCGTTCGGCGGTTTCAAGCAGTCCGGCATGGGCCGCGAAGGCGGCATCGAGGGCATCGAGGGCTATTTCGAGACAAAGACGGTGTACTTCGCCTGACCCGTCACCGCGTCCCTGCGGTCACCCGGCTCGCATGCGCATTGCTTGCGCATGTGTGACGACTCGACCATAGTCTTGTCACAACGGGAAATGGGGTCCCGATGGGCAAGATCGTGAAGGCCGACGCCTGGTGCAACGGCGAAGTGGCCTATCTGGCGTGGCAGGCGGACGGCCCGATCGCCGACTGCCTCGGCTTCATGATCACGCGTGTGCGCGAGACCGGCCCGAAGGCGGGCAGGCGGCGAATCCTCCCGACCTGGATCGCGTTCCGCGACCAGTCGAACCCGGACTGGCTCGATCAGGACAGCTCGGTCTGGCCGATCCAGTCGTACGAGTGGCGCGACCTGACGCTGCGGCGATCGCGTGACAGTACGAGCGTGCGGCCGATCGACTTCAAAGTCCATTACGAGATCGTCCCCGTCGGCCCGCCGGGGCCGGGCCGGAAGGCCGTTCCCACGTCGAGCACGGCCGTCTACCGGGACGCCGATGGCAAGCCCCGCTACCGGGGCACGCCGCTGCCGCTGGCCCTGCTCGCCGATCCGGTCGAGACGCCGACGATCGACGTGACGCACTCCTACCCGCGCGGCGGAGGGGTGCAGGCGACGTACACCAACGGGATCCTCTCGACGCAGAACCTGCTGCAGCAACTCCAAGACGTGCAGGAGCCAAACCCGCAGGGTGTCGCCGCCGGCCCCGCCACCGACATCAGCAAGGGGCTCCTGACGACGCTGAAGGAGCACATTCCGGAGCCGGGCGACCGGATCCGGAAGTTCCTCACCGCCGACGTCCTCGGCTTCCTGCTCAGTCTCATCGACCGCACCGAGAAGGATGGCGGTGAGCTGTACCTCGCGCTCTACGAGTTGCACGACCCGGAGCTGATCGCCCGGCTGACGAAGCTGACGAAGGCCGGCAAGGCGCACGTGATCCTCTCGACCGCCGGGTCGGTGAACCTCACACCGAAGACCAAGCCGCCCACGAAGCCCCGGCGGCCCGACGTGTGGGACACCGAGAACCACGACGCGCGCGCCGGCCTGCACGCCGCCTCTGCCGGCACCGTCCAGGATCGGCTGTTCAACAACTCCAGTCACATCGGCCACAACAAGTTCGCGGTCTATGTGAAGGGCGGCGTCGCGAAGGCGGTCCTGAGTGGCAGCACGAACTGGACGGAGACCGGCCTCTGCACGCAGTCCAACAACGCCATCCTGATCGAGGACGACAAACTCGCGAGCATCTATCTCGAGTACTGGAAGCGGCTGCAGGCGGACGTCCAGCCCGCAGGCGTGCCGTTGCAGGACGCATTCCACGGCTCGACCGCCGTGGGCTTCGCCAAGAACAGCGGCGTCCAGGGCGCGGTGATCCGCGCGGCCAACCTCACGCCCGCTCCACCCGTGCAGCTGACGCACGGCGGAGGCACGGTCGAGGTGTTCTTCTCGCCGAACACGAAAGCCAAGACGAGGCCGAGGAAGAAGAAGCCGGACGACCCCGACCCGCCCACGCCGCCCGATCTGAGCCGCGTCTATTCGCTCATGGAGCAGGCCGACCACGCGATCCTGTTCCTCGTCTTCCTGCCCGGCGTCGGAGGCGTTCAGAACGTCATCGGGCCGGCCGCGAAGCTCGCCGCCGCGAATCCCAAGCTCCTGGTGCAGGGAGCGATCAGCGACCCTGACGCGCTGCCGCCGCGTCAGGGGCCTACCGAGTACACGAAGCCGAACGGATCGAAGGGGAAGCTGCCGGCGCCTGCGGTCTGGTGGCCGGCCGGGGACGACAGCCGCATCGCGATGGTGCGCGCGGCCGCGGTGCCGGCCCAGACCGGCGACCTCAGGAAGGAACTGCTGAGCGCCGGCTTCGCGATCATCCACGACAAGATCGTCGTCATCGACCCGCTCGATCCGCAGCGCTGCACCGTGGTCACGGGCAGCCACAACCTCGGCTTCAAGGCCTCGTACCAGAACGACGAGAACCTGCTGGTCATCCGCGGCAACCAGTCGCTGGCGATCTCCTACGCGGTGCACGTGCTCGACGTGTACGACCACTACGTCATGCGCGCGAGGCTGGCGGACAAGCTGCGCGAGTCGCTGATCAAGACGGGCAAGCCTCCGCCCGTGAAGACCGGCGGCTTCCTCGACCCGGATCCGGCCGGCGCGTGGCAGAAAAAGTGGTTCAAGCCCGGGCGGCCGCCGACGAGCCGGGACTACTTCCTCGGCGACTAGCCGGGCAGGCTCGCCGCCGCGGTCGGGCGCCCTGCTGCGAGGTGCCACAACGCGACCGAAACCGCCGCCGTTCCGGTGACGAACGCGAACACGACCACGGCGGTCGTGAGCGTCGTCAGGTCGGCGAGCACTCCGACTCCGATGACCGGGAGTGCGACCCCGAGATAGATGCAGGTGTAGAGCGCGGCGTTGATCTCGCCGCGCCGCTCCGGGGGAGCGATGCGGTTGAGGTCGTCCTGGGCGCCGAGGAATCCGAGCCCGTGGCCGGTGCCGGCGAGCACGCTGGCTGCGACGAGCACGATCGCGTTGTCGGTCACCGACGCCAGGACGAGCGCGACGAGACCGGTGGTCAGGAGACCGAGCCCCAGGGCCTGCGAGACGTGCGGCTCGATCGTGTCGGGCGAGACGACCTGCGAGATGCTCGAGCAGATCAGGACGATCGCGCTGATCGCACCCAGCGCGGCCAGGTTGCCGATGCCGATGCGCTCGGTCGCAAACGACGGAACGACCGCGAAGAACAGGGCCACGACGGCCCATACCGACGCGCCGGTGACGGCTACCCGGGCGAACGCGACACGGATGTCACGGGGCACGCTCGGCCGCGGCATGCTCCAGGCGCCGCCGCGCGGTTGCCCGGGCTCGGGCATCGCGAGCAACAGTACCGCCGCAAGGATGCAGGCGGCCATGCCCACGACGTAGGCCAGCACTCGTGGGGCCGGGAACCACTGGGCGAGGATGCCCGTCAGCAGCGGGCCGGCCGCACCGCCCACGGTCTGCGCCAGCGTCGCCAGAAGCGCCGCGTGCCGGCGGTCGCCATGAGGATCGAGCTCGACCAGGGCCGCCGTGGCCGCGCCGCCCGCCATGCCCACGGACACGCCCTGCGCGATGCGCGCCGCGAACAGCCACGCGACGCTCGTGGCGAGCGCGAACAGGGCGAGCCCGATCGTGCCCACGACGAGCCCGCCGAGGATCACGGGCCTGCGTCCGATGCGGTCGGACAGCTCACCGAAGAACAGGAGCGACGGCGCGAGCACCAGGGCATAGACCGCGAACACGAGCGTGAGCACGAGGCTGTCGAAACCGAAGAGGCCGCGGTAGACGCCGTACAGTGGCGAGGCCAGGTTGGCGCCGAGCAGCAGAGCGGCGAGTGCCCCCGCGACGATCGGCTGGCGGGCACCGGGACTGACTCGCAACGCCATGACTGGAGCCTACGTCTCCATCCCTTCGGCCCCTGCCGAACGACGGCGACGTGCGATCAGCCGGCGGTTATCAGGCGGCCGTTCCGGGGAGGAGTCGCTCGAAGCTCGAATCGCAGTCCCGATCGAGAGGAGAACCACATGCGCAAGGCACTGTTCGGCGCCGCCCTCGCGGCGACCGCAATGCTCGCGGTTGTCGCAGTTTCGAGCGCCCTCGCGACGCAGACGCACCACGGGAAGCCTCACGGGCTCACGATCCACGTCGTCGAGCGCGCCACGAGTGACACTCCCGTCGACAATGCTCCGGCAGGCGACTCGGTCGGCGACACACTCGCCTTCGGCAATTCGGTCTACGACGCCTCGAACACGACGGTCGTCGGCAGCGATGGAGGCCAGTGCGTGCGCACCGTCCCCGGCACGTCATTCGAATGCGCCTGGACGACCTCGCTCAAGGACGGTCAGATCACCGTCGAGGGACCGTTCCTCGACGCGGGCGACAGCACGCTTGCCATCACCGGCGGCACGGGGGCCTATCGCGACGCGACTGGCACGATGGACCTGCACGCGCGTGATGCGCAGGGCACCGCGTACGACTTCACCTTCCACGTGGACAGCACTCACCGCTGACCGGCGCGCCGGCGTCCGGAGCCACGGCCCGGACGCCGGCCGCACTCGCCCGGTGCGGTGTGCGCTACGCCGACGCGACCGCGTAGTCGTCGTCGCCGACGGGATCGAGCCATTGCGTGGCTCCGATCGAGACCGCCATGTGCAGCAGGTAACTGCCGGGCGCGGCACCGTGCCAGTGCTCCTCGCCTGCCGGGATGTGCACGGTGTCGCCGACCTCGAGCGTCCAACCCGTGCCGTCGCGCGACTGGACCCGGCCCTCGCCCGCGATCACGTGGAGCACCTGCGCGACCTCGTGCGTGTGCCAGTGCGTGCGCGACCCGGGCTCGAAGAACACGTTGGCCACCATGATCCCGTCGCCGGCGCCCAGCACGGGGTCGGCCCACACGCGGCCGGTGAAGGTCGGCCCGCGCTCCTCGGACGGTGCTCCGGCACGTCCCTTGGCGATCCTCATTGGTTTGCCCTCGCTTCCTGCTGGACGCGGACGCCGCCGGCGATGTCGCCGATCGCGTCGACCACGCGGTTGCTGATCTGGTCGCCGTAGCCGAGCGCCCCGGCGAGCTCGAACACTCCGAGACAGGCCGCGCCGGTCAGGCTCGGGGTCCCGATCTCCTGCACGTGCTCGAGGTAGAGCCGTACGTCCTTTGCCATCAGCGCGTTCGTGAGGCCGCCCTCGAGATAGTCACCCTCGATGATCCGCGGAAAGCGATTGAGCGTGGCGAAGCTGACGCCGCTCGAGTGGTTGACGACGTCGAGGAACTGCGCGAGGTCGAGACCGGACTGCTTCGCGGCGACCATCACCTCGGCGGTCGCCGCCAGGCTGGTGGCATTGAGGAAGTTGTTCAGGAGCTTCGCGGCGTGGCCCGAGCCGGGCGCGCCCATGTGGTAGACGCGGGCGCTGAACGTCGCAAGGAACGGTGCGACGACCTCGAGCGCCTCCCTGGATCCGCCGGCCATGATCGTGAGCGTCCCCTGCTCGGCCGCCGCCGCGCCGCCCGAGATTCCGGCGTCGACGAAGGCGACCTCGCGCCGCGCCAGCGCGGCGTGGATCTTCACGCTCGAGCTGGGCGCCGCAGTACTGAGATCCACGACCACCTGTCTCGCGCGCGCATTCTCGAGCAGACCGCCCTCGCCGAGCACGACCTGCTCGACAGCCGTGCTGTCGGGTAGCGAGAGGAACACCACGCGGGAGCCCGCGGCGACCTCTGCGACCGAATCGGCGAGCTCGATGCCTGCTGCGTCCGCCTGCTCGGGGTCGAGGTCGTAGCCGATGACCGGCAGGCCCTCGTCGCGGATCCGCCGGCCGATCCGGCCGCCCATGTTGCCGAGGCCGATGATGCCGCTGGTCATCTCCCCCGCTCCCCTCATCCGATTCGAACCGCCTCGACTGCCCCGGGCGCGTCCACGCGGGGATAGCGCAGGGCGACGTCCGGGTCATGGCCCGGAACGACCTCGGCACCCGCCCGCGCGAGCTCCTTCAGGAGGTCGTATGCCGCGTACATCTCCACGAGGTCACCTACCACGGAAAAGGGTCTGTCGAACTCGAGCTCGTCGTAGAAGTGCGCCGCGTCCGACGCGAGGACGACATCTCCTCGCTCGCTCCTGACGACTGCGATCAGCTGACCGGGCGAGTGGCCTCCGACGGTCGTTGCGGTCACCCCTTCGGCGATCTCCTCGGTTCCCTCGATGAGCCTCACGCGACCTGCGGCGGCGGCCGCCCGGACGAGCGCGATCTCACTCTCCTCGACGACCGACGCGAACTGGAAGCGCCGGGCCATCGGGCTGGACCAGAAGTCGAGCTCGCGCCGCGAGACGATCAGCGTCGCCGCGGGGAAGGCCGCCAGATTGCCGATGTGGTCGTAGTGAAGGTGGGTGACGAGGACGGTCGAGACCGACTCGGGCTCGACACCGAGTGCTCGCAGGGCGTCCGGCGGTTTCTGCAGGCACGTCCGCCCGCGCCGCGCGCCGACGCCCGGAGCGAAGCCGCAGTCGACGACGATCGTCTCGTCCCCGCGCCGGAGGACCCAGAACCAGTAGGCCATCTCGACCTCGGCGTCGGGCTCGCCGTAGCTCGAGTGGCGCAGGAAGAGCTCCGACTTCGGCGCCCGCAGGCTTCCGTAGCGAACGGCGTAGACCTCGAAGGGCGAGGCCTCAGGCATCGCTCGCCGCGATCTCGACTCCCGCCCAGCGCTCGAACAGCCGGACGATCTCGGTGTGATCGGCGTCGCTCGCAGACTGCGTCCGCGCAAGCGTCCAGATCTGCTGCACGAGCCCGCCCAGCAGCATCGGTACCTGGCGCCCGCGCGCCTCGGCCATGCACAGCTCGAGGTCCTTCGCCATCAGCTCGAGACGGAAGCCGGAGTCGAAGCGCCGCGTGAGAACGTGCGCTGGGAACTTGTGCGCCGTTGCCATGTTGCGCCCCGTGCCTGCGTTGAACACCCCGAGCAGCGTGGCCGGATCGAGCCCGGCCGCGAGGCCCATGGTCACGGCCTCGGATGTGATCGCCGTCGCGGTGGCCGAGAGCAGGTTGTTCAGCAGCTTGGCGGTCTGGCCCTGACCCGGGGCGTCGCCGACGTGGAAGACGTTCCCCCCGAACAACTCGAGCAGCGGCCGCATGCGCTCGAACACGTGCGGCTCGCCGGCGGCGATGACTGCAAGCGTGCGCGCCCTCGCTCCGGCGACGCCGCCGCTGACGGGCGCGTCGAGCACGTCGATCCCCTGCGAGGCCAGCTTGGCCGCCACCTCGGCGGCCACGACCGCGCCGGTCGTGGAGAGGTCGACGTACGTGTGCATGGCGCCACCGCCCGCGAGGCCGCCGTCACCGCACGCCACCTCGAGCACGACGTCCGGTGTCGGCAAGCTGACGAAGACGACCTCGGCCGCATCGGCCACGGCTCGGGCGCTCGGCGCAGCGACGGCGCCGGCGGCCACCGCCGCCTCGAGCGCTCGCGCATCGCGGTCGTGAACGACCAGCGCATGACCCCCGGCGGCGATCGCCTCGGAGATGGGCGCGCCCATCGCGCCGAGCCCGACGAACCCGATCCGGGCATCAGGGCTCATTGCTCGGCGGCCTGCTCGCGCTGCTGGTCGGTGATCGCGGCCTCGACGACGCGGAACGCCTCCATGGCCGCCGGCACGCCGCAGTAGATCGCGGCCTGCAGGAGCGTCTCCTGGATCTCCTCCGGCGTGCAGCCGTTGCGAATCGCACCGCGCGCGTGGACGCCGAGCTCGTGCGAGCGATTGAGCGCCGTGAGCATGCCGAGGTTGAGGAGGCTGCGCTCGCGCCTGGGCAGCCCGGGCCGCGCCCACACGTGCCCCCAGCAGTACTCGGTCACGAGGTCCTGCATCGGGCGCGAGAAGGCGCTCGCGTTGTCGATCGCGCGCTCGACGTGCGCCTCGCCGAGCACCTCGCCGCGCACGCGGCGGCCTCGCTGATACGCGTCCTCGAGCGTTCCGTCGGGCATCGCCGCGACCTCCCCGTCGTCCGTTACGCGCCGACCCGGCGCCTGGCAGTTCCACTGAGGCGGGCGCCCGCGTCCTCGATCGCGTCGACCAGCGCCTGCACGTCATCCGAGCCGGTCCGCCAGGAGACGATCGCGACGCGCTGGCAGACGCCGTTGGCAAGCTCCGCGCCTGTGAAGAAGACGTCGCCGGCACTGACGACATCGGCCTGGATGCGCCGGTTCAGGTCGTCGAGCTCCGGCCCGTCCGCCCAGCCCTCCGGCCGGTAGCGGAAGCAGACGGTGTTGGTCGGCGCGGGCGCGGTCGCCTCCAGCCGGGGCGAGGCCTCCACGGTGCGTGCGAGCTCCTGCGCGAGCTCGCAGCAACGCGTCACCAGCTCGGCCATGCCGTCGCGACCGAGGAACTTCAGCGCGGCCCACACGGTCGCGCCTCGCCAGGAGCGGCTCGCCTCGATGCCGAGCTCGTGCAGGTTGGCGCCGGCGCCCGGTGTCAGGTACGCGGCGCTGCCGGCGAACGTCTCGCGATGCAGGCCCGCGTCCTTCAACAGCACGAAGCCGACGCCGTTCGGGACGTTGAGCCACTTGTGGCCGTCGACTGCCAGCGAGTCGGCGCGCTCGAGCCCGGCGACGAGCGCGCTGGCCGGCTCCCAGAGCCGGAAGAACGCGCCGAATGCCCCGTCGACGTGCAGCCACAGGCCGAACCGCTCGCAGACGTCGGCGATCGCCTCGACCGAGTCGGAGGCGCCGGTGTTGACCGAGCCGGCCATGGCGATCACGATCGCCGGCTCGACGCCGGCGGCCCGATCACGCTCGATCGCGTCGACGAGAAGATCCACTCGCATCGCGTAGCGGTCGTCGATCGGAATGGTGCGCACGCAGCCCGAACCGAGGCCGAGCGTGCGCAGAGCCTTGTGATCCGAGAGGTGCAGCTCCTCCGAGGCGTAGACGCCGAATTCGGGCAGCGCGCGCACGCCCTCCTGTGCAACGTCGACGCCATGCTTGCGCCCGAACCAGTGCCGCGCGACGGCGAGGCCGACGGTGTTCGCCATGGTCGCGCCCGAGCCGAAGTACCCCGCGGTCGCCGGGACGCCGAGCAGATCTGCGAGCCAGCGAATCGTGACCTGCTCGAGCTCCACCGCCGCAGGGCCGAGCGGCCACATGCCGGGGTTCTGGTCGACCGCGGCCGTCCACGCCTCGACGATTGCGGCGGCCGGCAGCGAGCCGCCCGTGACGTAGCCGAAGTACCGCCCGCCCGTGCCGCCCGC
>Ga0207683_10000287_pt1 | contig 45275 bp, 25 predicted proteins | sample KBSM73metaG_FD_184333 | JGI IMG/M metagenome (GOLD analysis project Ga0207683, IMG submission 184333) | Miscanthus rhizosphere microbial communities from Kellogg Biological Station, Michigan, USA - KBS M7-3 metaG (SPAdes) (version 2) | ecosystem: Host-associated > Plants > Roots > Rhizosphere >... | reverse complement strand
CCTCTGGGCCGGGCCGCGGACCAAACCTTCGCCGCTGTTGCCAAAGTCGGTGTCTGCCGGATTTGTCGCGAATGGCGCTTGGGGAGCGGAAGTGAATGCGTCAGGATTCAGATACCGCCCCAGGACGCGAGAGTAAAGCGAACCCGACGTCGCTGGCTTGGCAAGGCCGCTGAGCTGTGCACGATTTTCAAATGGGTAGTTGCCGTATACAGCTCCAGCGCTGTCGTCGAGTATTGTGATGGGCGTGCCACTCTGGGCCACGACCAGGCCGGAGATCTGCCAATTGCGTAGCGGATACCGCAGAAGAGTTGGCAGGTGGCTGCTGATTGGCGGACTGTAGACGAAGCTGACGACGGCTCGATTCGTGCGGTCGAAATCGGTTGGACCATATGCCTGGCCGAAGTTGGTCTGGTCGTTCGTAACCAGATGCGTCTCGAATAAACCGCTCCCTGAAGATCCACTCGTCTGGTCGAGGTTTCGCGACCAGGTGTAGCTGGCGAGGAACTGGAGGCCATGACTCAATCGTTTCGTGAGGCTTGTCTGGAGGGAGTTGTAATTGATGTTGAACGCAGATTCGCAAAGAAGAGAGCCGGGACTGACGCCGGCATAGGGCAAACGTTGAATCACATTTGCCGCTGAATTCGTTGTCTCTCCGTTTACGGGATTTGTTGGGCTTGCCAGTTGTGCCTGGTTAAATTCCGTGCAGCCCGCAACGTGCAAAGATCTGGTTCCTACGTAACCGAGTTTCAACAGATAATCGCGACCGAGTGCGACCTGGGTATTGAGGTTGTATTCCTGCGTGTAGGGGTCCGTCATGGTTCGGGAGACTGCCGAGATGCTTGGACCGCCTCCGGGTATGCGGGGCGACCAGGTTGGATAACTCGCGTTGCTTGGCAAGAGCGGGGTAAAAGGTTGCTGGAGAGTGGCGCCGCCATTGGATGATCCGGCAAAAAACTGAAACGTAGAGAACGGCTCCTGCGCGAGCAGGCTTTCAGAAAGGCCGGCGGAGAGTCGATTGAAATAGATGCCATAGCCGCCACGCAGCAGGACTGTCGGCTTATCCGCGATGCGCCACGCAAAGCCGAAGCGCGGAGAAACGTCGTGGTACACGGTAGGAAAAAGCCCGGGAATAGAAGAACGGATCACGCCATCGGGAACGACTCCGGAAAAATTGGACGGAACGACAAAACCACTGAGCGTTCCGTCCGGAGGAGCTGTGGGGCTCGCGATTGTCGGATCAAAGGTTACGAGTCTTCCGTTAATGTCAGAGGGGGCGCCAAAGATCTCGTAGCGCAACCCTGCATTCACCGTGAGCCATGGCTTGAGCTTTACGTCATCTTGAAAGAAGGCGGCAAAATCCGTGTATCGTTCATCTTTTCGGAACAAGCCGGAACTCCCGTTACTGAGGGACACATTGCTGCTTCCACTGGGACTGCCGTTCTGTGCCGCGCTTTGACCAAGCAGGAAATCATTGAAGGTTCTGATGTCAAGAAGCCCATCAGCAGCGAATGGCGATTGTACGTCAACCTGATGTCGCTTCACTTCTGCTCCAATGCGCATGGTGTGGTTGCCACGTGTCGCAGCGACCGTATCCTGCCAAATAAAACTGTTCGTCACTTGCCACAGCGATGGCGTACCGGCATCGCCGACAGTGAATAGGCCATCGATCGTGATTCCAGGGGCGACTATCTTGCCGCCGGAATCACCTGTCGGCGATTGGGTTCCCAGATCCGCCGCAAGAATCGGGTTGGCAACCGCGGAGATTCCATCGAAGCGCATGAAGCCAAATCGTGCGATGTTGACGACTTGAGGGCTGAAGACATGCGTGTCCGCCAAAACGAGCATTGTGTTCTGATCAAGTTCGTTCGTTCCCCAGCCGGGCACGTTTGCTGCGTTCGGCGAGAACGGTTGGGCAGTCGGAGCGCGAGAATAGAAGAATCTTCCAGACAGCAGGTTTTTGGCCGAGAATGAGTGGTCAATATTTCCTGTGTACTGGTCTTCGTTATAGGAGGCCGGGGTGGCAAACGTGGACACGCCAATTGGGATCTGAGTTGGATCAGTGACGGGAAGATTTACCTGAGGACTGGGGACCGCAAATTGCCCATTTGGGAATTTGAAATTGAGCAACGCGAGCGCGACGGGGTTGATATTCGAACCATCGCATGCCACCTGTGTTCCACCGGCTGACGTCGGGTATGCGCAGAATTGCGCGCCGAGCGTGGCGGCAGAACGATCAGAGGTCAGTTGGGGCAGAGTAGCCGTGACCTGGCCGCCTACGCCGTTGCTGGAGCGAAGACCCTGATAAGCAGCAAAGAAGAAGGTCTTGTTGTGCCAGATTGGGCCGCCAACAGCACCTCCAAATTGATTTTGCTTGAGCGTTGGGCGAGGTTGGTTGGTCAAGTTTGAAAAGAAATTGTTGGCATTCAAGATATCGTTGCGCAGGAACTCCCACGCAGTGCCATGGAACTGGTTAGTTCCCGATCTGCTGACCACGTCAACATTGGCCCCTGTGCCCCTGCCATAGCTTGCATCGTAGTTTCCGGTCTGGACCTTAAATTCCTGAATAGTGTCAGGTGCTGGAGCGGCCACTCCCACTTCAGCGCCATCGCTGGCGGCTGAGTTTTGCGACAAATTGTTTGCGTCGATTCCGTTGAACTGAATGTTGTTGGATGTGGTCTTGCTCCCGTTGGCGGTGACATTTTGAGTTCCGCGCCCAAGGGCGGCTGCATTGGGCAACTCGACTACTACTCCGGGCGAAAGCGAGAGAATCTGTGTGTAGTTGCGGTTTGAAAGCGGTAGTGCCTCAATTGTTTCCTGGTCGACCGCACGGCCGAGAGTCGAGCTCTCAGTCTGCACGATCTCTGTGCTCGGCGCCACCTGCACAGTCTCGCCAACACGGGCGATCGTGAGATGGAACTCAATGACATTGGTTTCGCTGACAATGACATCGACCGATCTCGCAGTTTTCGTTTCGAAACCTGGAGCAGTCGCGATCACCGCATAGTGTCCGGGGGTGAGAAGCGCGACCGAGAAGACGCCCGCCGCGGTGGTCGACGCCGATCTCGCGATATTCGTAGACTCGCTTATGACGCTGACATGAGCATCCTGAATCGTGCGGCCAGACGGGTCGTAGACGGTACCCCTGATTGCGCCGGTGCCCGGTGCTTGTCCCAGGGCCGCTCCCACCAGGGCGAAAGGCAACATCGCCATCGCGATGAATTTACGACGCGAGCATGAAGATCTCATCACATTAACTCCATCTGTAGATGTTGGCCCCGGGGAGATAGCGAGTTCCGCAAAAAATGAGCAGAGTTCAAGGGTTGAGGAAGCGCAGGATATCTCGTTCGTCCTGCTGGCTCAGCGATGCGCGAACGCGCATGTGCCTGACGATTGTACCCGAAATGTGGGAAGGGAATCCCTCGGGTGCTTGATGGCAGCGCGAGCAATTTTGCTGGAACTTCCGCTCGCCGTCTCCCCCCTGCGGAGATTGAGGTTTCGAGTTCTTCGCGCTTTGTGCGCTCGCGGGCGGCTTTGCCGACGAGTTGGTATCTTGCGAAAGTAGCGGCAAGGCTGCAATGCAGAGAAGTCCGATTGCCAGACGTTTCCGATGATTCATCATTTGCCCTTCCATGTCGGGAACAGAAAACGGTATATGATGCCGGTCTGCCAGATATTGCGATCGCCCGTCGAAGAAAGCTGACGGGAGTAGCTGGTGTTGATTCTGACTTCGTGCGGAAAGTGATAATCCAGGCCAGCGTCTATGCGGTTCGTGTCCGCAGCGGGAAGGCCGTCGGTGGAGTCGGGGCTATTGCGAAATGTCTGTTGCCAGCGGAACACCGGCTCCAGCCTTCCGAGCGGAGAATCGGGACCGCCAAACCGCGAGAGACGATAATCCGTCTCTACCCAATAGCCCTGAGAATGGGCGCCGTGCGCATACTCGGACCGAAGCTTGAATCCCGTGTCCGCCGGTTCCCACCAAAGGTCCGCGCCGATAAAGTTGCTGTGCGTACCCTGTAGTACACGCCCGTAGGACATTCCCAGTTCAAGGCGCTTCTCAGGAAAGTAAACTCCTGCCCTGCCGCCGGTCGATCGTTGGGAATTGAACTGTTCGTTCGTGCTGGCAGCGGAAAAATAGGCCGCGTAGTCAAAGGAGAACTTGGAGTTGGAAACGGCAGATCCGCGGAGCATGCCGCCCACAGACGCTCCCGTGCCCATCGTTCCCAGGGGAAAGATCAAAGGAGCATCGGCGAAGTTGCCGATCCAAATGGGAGAGAGGCGCTCATTATAAGTACCAAATGGAGTCAAGAACTCGCCGCCAACGACCGTGACGTGCGGGGTTGCGAGGTAATCCAACTGCAAGTAAGTGAGGCCGAGAAACCAGGAGCTGTCATATCCCGACTGTCCACCGCCCTTGGGTGAGAACGAATCAGCGATTGTGGCTTTGCTCTCGACCAGAAGGTGTGACCCCAAGGGTGCAGCGATCAGCGGCGTCACTATAGGGATGTAGGTCGTGTTCCCGCCATTGGTGATTGTGAAGAAGCCGATACCGCCGGAGATGAGCGGGGTATTCTGAGCGGCGGCTGGCTGCGCCGCGGCCAGAGCACCGATCGTAACGACGGATGCAATAACGAGATTTGATATACGCGCGAGGAGGTTCCAGTAGTGCCTCATGACCTGAAGCTATCGCCGAACAGATCTCGAGGTGTCAGAGAGTCGTCTTCTCTTTGTAAGCGGAATGTCACTGAGACAAGGCGGAGTGCGGACGACGGGAATCTCTCAGCCAAGGCGCAGAGTGAAGTGAATTGCGGGGCGTAAGTGCTTTTTTGCCTGCGACAAAATCATGACAATCCTCTGACACATGTATGACACGCCACCTGCAACGGCTGGTTACGGTAGACGAAGTAAGTTGCCATCCCACGAGAGCGTCCCTGATTGGTATGGGTGTTCTCCAACCGAAGCTTGAAAGTGATCCCGTCCGCTGGAACAGCGCTCGATTTTTGAAGAGGAACTATGCAGAAGGGTTTCATTCTAATTGCCGCGATCTTCGGCATGTTGTTTTCGACCGCAGTCATCGATCCCGTATCAGCAACATCGAAAGCGCCACGGCGGGTTGAAGTGACGGCGAAGAAGTTCTCTTTCGAGCCGGCAGAGATTACGGTCCAAAAGGGACAGGCAGTCGACCTGGTTGTGAAAAGCGCGGATGTTGCCCATGGGCTCAAAATTCGCGAACTCAATCTGGACATCAAGGTCAACAAGGGAGCGACGGCCGATGCGCAATTTACTCCCGACAAAACCGGCACCTTTGTTGGTCATTGCTCAGTCTTTTGTGGGTCGGGACACGGTCGAATGACGCTAACGATCCGAGTGGTGGAGTAGGCATGTTTCGCACCGTGTGGATCGCGTCGTTCGTAGTTTTGCTTGCACTCGGAGGCTGCAAGGCCACCAAGCCAAACGCAGTGGAAGCACGGATGTTGAATGGTGCAAAGCACCGCATGCTTGTGGGCAACAAGAAGGAGAAGAATCCTCTCACGGTCTCTGCCCAGACGATTGCGGATGGAAAAGAAGCCTTTTCGCACTACTGCGTTGCGTGCCACGGAAACGATGGTCAGAACACCGGTGTTCCATTTGCAGACAGCATGTCACCCCCGGTGCCGTCGCTCGCTTCCAAAGAGGTGCAGAGCTATACCGACGGGCAATTGAAGTGGGTCATCGATTACGGAATTTGGCCATCAGGGATGCCGGGCTCCAAAGGCACGTTGAGTGATGAAGAGATCTGGTCCATCGTTATCTTTCTTCGCCACCTGCCGCCTGCGGGGAGCCTGGGAGACCCGGAGATGTACAGCCATTGAGTGTTGCATGAGTGTTGCGAAGGTACATGTCGAAATGAGAAGAGGGATTCGCTCCCATCGTTTGAAGAAGACGGTCTTGGCGGCCTTCTGGGAGCCTGCGCCCAGCATCCGCGCACGCCTCGGCGAATTCTCTGCCCGCGACTGGGAAAGAGCGATGTTCTGGCTTGCCGTGAGTGGCCTCGCACTTTACTTTCTGGATCGACTCACAACTCTTGGCCTCGAAGAGTGCCTACCCCCGACCGTTCTTGCGCGCCTGCGGCAGAACCTCGCGGACAATCGCGAGCGCACAGCCTGGCTTTTCGAAGAGGCAATCACTCTAAATCGGGAGCTGCAGCAGCTAGAGATTCCGTTCGCATTTCTCAAGGGCATAACCTTGACGCCTGAGTCAGTGCCTGACGCAACATATCGTTGCCAGACCGATCTCGATTTGTTGATTCGCGAATCGGATTCAGAGCCTGTGTATGCGGTCCTTGAAAAGCTTGGATACGGGCTTCACGCCAGCAGCGGGCAGACTCGCGAATTCAAGGCCGGACCGTTTGGAACGGCGACTGTGCACGACATCTACAAGGCCCGACGAGATCGTTCCCTGGATCTTCACTTGCTGGCCGGAACTTCGAATGGCGCAAGGGTGATGGAGGATCGGTTGACAAGGGCCCGGCTTCGCTCTATTCAGGGAGCCATCTTGCCGGCGCTATCTCCTCCAGATATTTTTGTGCAGCAGGCCTTCCACCTCTTCAAACACATGTGCAGCGAACACACGCGAGCATTCTGGGTTTTAGAGTTTTGGAGACACGTGATAGCGCGTCTGGATGACGTTGCATTTTGGGAATCTGTCCGGCTAATTGCTGCTTCAGAACCTCAAGCGGAGCTTGCGATTGGCGTGGCAACTATGCTGGCTTCACTGATCTTCGGGCCATTTGCACCTTCGGAACTGACTTCGTGGTCCATGGATCGGCTTTCGCCCGCAATCTGTCTATGGATACAACTCTACGGCCGTCAAATCCTGCTTTCAGACTCACCTCACAGCAAACTTTACTTGCTGCTGCGGGAACAATTGGATTCCGATCCGAGCGGTGTGACAGTGCCGCGAAAGAGGCTGATCTTCCCAATCCATTTGCCGCCACGTGTCACGCGCGGTGAATCGGGAGAATCAATCTTGACGCGTCTCAGGCGCTATCGCATGCAAGCGAAGTTCGCGCTTATCAGACTCTGGTTCCACCTCGCCGAAGGGCTACGTTTTGCAGTTGAATCGTTGCGTTGGCAGCGACGCCTTATGGGTGTGACACAATGAACGTCGAGTCTAGCACCTCGTTCTGCACGATCGCACGTCGGTGCGCACTACGGGCTTCGTTGCTCTTTGTTGCGATCTTCGCGCTCAATGCAGGATTGGCAGCACAAACCCTTCCCGACCCGCGCTCCGCATCTTCCGCCGAAAGTACTACCGCTGATCGGAATACAAATCCAGAGGACGCGAATCCATTCGCGAGCGTTTCGCGGGTGTCGTTATCGGCCAATCAGATCATCACGCTTCTGCAAGAAAGGCCTCAGATCACGATTGAACTGAAGTCTCTGCTCGCCGAGACACAGCAGCAGCAGGGAACTCAATTGCAACCTGACGACATTACCGATGAGATGCTGTATAGCCAGATCAATTCGAGCAAAGAATTGCGGGAGAACATCACGGTATTTCTTCGTGCCCGCGGTTACATCTCCGACTCGGATCTTCAACGGCAAATGATGGATGCACGGGATGCCGCCGAACAATCTTATGATTTGCAGTCCCAGGAATTTCCGGCTGGCGCCGGTCGTTCAACCGGTGTAACACCTCTATCTTCACAGGGCGGAGCAGGCGGCCTTCAAAGCGAGACGACGAACGACGGTTCTACTGCAGGATATGACCGGATGTCGCGGCGAGAGACCGGTCCGCGAACTAACCAGCAAGAGCGCGCAAAACCGGAGCGCAACATTACTGAGGAGCCGCAGGTGCTGCACCAGCCCGCTCCGTACAACCTGATGTCACTTCGGGACCTCTATACGCAGATTCCCGACTCACCGGAAAAACTGAGGCGGTTCGGCTCCGATGTATTTCTGAATCGCAACACAACAGCTCTGGGCCGATCGATGGGTTTGGCGCGCGAGATGGCCCTCGATGTTCCAGTTGGCCCCGACTATGTTGTCGGTCCTGGCGATGGCGTCACGGTAAGCATGTGGGGCGGCGTTTCGCAGAGCTTTGCGCGAGTGATTGCGGCGGATGGGCACATCTCTCTTCCCGAGTCTGGCGATGTACAGGTTGCGGGCCTGACACTGGAACGCGCCCAGACCGTGATCCAAAGCGCGCTTAAGCGGCAGTATCGCGACGTGCAGGTTTCTGTGACACTCTCTCGTCTGCGGACGATTCGGATTTATGTTGTGGGCGATGTCCAGCGACCGGGTGCGTATGACGTCAGCTCGCTCTCATCCCCGCTGAATGTGCTTTACACGGCAGGAGGACCGACCGCGGTTGGCTCTTTGCGAACTCTGGAGCACTATCGCGGGAAGCAACTGGTTGGGAAGATCGATCTTTACGATTTTCTGCTTCACGGCATTCGTGATGGGGAAGATCGTCTGCAGGGAGGCGATACGCTTATCGTCCCGGCTTCGGGTCCGCAGGTGGCCGTTTGGGGCGCTGTCAGGCGGCCGGCAATCTACGAATTGAAAGGGGAGAACACGCTTGCCGGTCTCCTCGACGACGCGGGTGGGATGACGGTCGCGGCGTCACTCGGGCACATTGCCGTCGAGCGGATTGACGCCAATCAACATCGCGAGACGATCACTTTTGATCTCCCATCCGGAGGCGATCCGGACAAAACACGAGCAGCGCTTGCAACCTTTCATGTCAAGGACGGCGATCGCATCCATGTTGCTCCGATCGCGCCCTACAGCGATCGCGTCATCTATCTCGAGGGCCACGTAGTTCGTCCGGGCCGGCACCCGTACCGAGAAGGAATGCGCCTGAGCGATGTGTTGAAAAGCTATCAAGACCTGCTGCCGGAGCCGGCCGCGCAGGGCGAGATTATTCGCCTCGTACCGCCGGACCTGCACGCGCAAACGATTGAATTCGATGTGCCAGAAGCATTGATCGGCAACAACAATCTCAATTTGCAGCCATTCGACACGATTCGCATCCTGGGTCGCTATGAAGTGGACGCACCGAAAGTCGACGTGCGAGGAGAGGTGCTGCGTCCGGGTTCCTATCCGCTCTCCACGGGGATGACGGCGTCGCAGTTGGTCCGCATGGCCGGCGGATTCAAACGGGATGCTCTTTTGGATCGTGCCGATCTCATGAGCTACCGAGTTATCAACGGCACAAAGGTTGAAAGCCAGCGGACGGATATTCGCATTGGCGACGCGGTCCAGAAGGCAGACAGCAACGCCGACTCTGAATTGAAGCCGGGCGACGTGCTCACAATTCACCAGATAACGGGGTGGAACGACATTGGCGCATCCATCACTGTCGAAGGAGAGGTCTCGCATCCCGGCAGTTATGGTTTTCAAGATGGCGAGCATTTAAGCGACGTTCTGCGGCGCGCGGGTGGATTTCGGGACACCGCATATCCGGCTGGTGCGGTTCTGATTCGCGATCAAGTGCGAGAACTCGAGGAGAAGAGTCGCGTAGAGCTTATCCATCAAATTGAAACGGCATCTCAGGCGGCCCGTCTCAGCGCAAACATCGGCTCTACAGATCAAGCTGCGCAGAATCAACTGATACAGCAGCAGCAGGAGCAGATTCTCGCTCGCCTTCGTAGTCAGCCGGCGACAGGACGGCTCGTCATTCGGATTACTGCGGATATCGACCAATGGGCTGGCACCGCTGCGGACATCGAGGTGCGCAGGGGAGATGTTCTTCGTGTTCCCAAGAAGCCAGGCTTCGTGCTGGTCAGCGGGCAGGTTTATAACGCGTCTGCAATCACGTTTGTGCCGGGAAAATCTGCGGGATGGTATCTGCAGCACGCCGGCGGTACAACCGGCGTGGCAAACCGCAAGGAGATTTTCGTCATTCGCGCCAATGGATCTGTGGTAGGCCGGGGCAGCAGCGAATGGTACGGCCCTGACGTTCTCTCTACTCGACTTGAACCCGGCGATGTGGTTGTCGTGCCGCAAAAGATCATTGGCGCATCGATGTTCTGGCGGAATCTTCTTACCACTGCTCAACTCGCATCATCGATAGCAATTACAGCCGCCCTTGCGGGACTCTAAGGCGCCCGCATTTTCGCAAGGATTTCGTATGCAAGCAGAACAGCTCGACACAATCCAATCTGCAAACACTGATGCGAACGCGCCCAACTGGGTGGTAAACGCAGCGGTTTTGTGGGAGCATCGTCGCTTGCTGATGCGTGTCGCCGCTGTTGCGCTGGTGGTTAGTGTCGCGGTCGCGTTTCTGATCCCCAAACGCTATCAATCGACTGCACGAATTATGCCGCCCGAAAGCACCGGCACCGGCGCTGCTCTTTTCGCGGCATTGGCCGGACGTGGTGGCCTTGGCGATCTTGGAAGCTTGAGTGGGCTGGCTGGTAGTTTGCTCGGGGCGCGTACCTCGAGCGCGTTGTTTGAAGATTTGTTGCGCAGTTCCACAATCAGCGGTGATCTCATCGATCGCTTTCAGCTCCAACATGTATACGGCAAGAAGTACCGGGTAGATGCGGCCAAGAAGCTGGCCAGTCGCACGACTATTGTTGATGACAAAAAGAGCGGCGTCATCTCCATTACGGTTCAGGATTCAGACCCGCGTCGAGCGCGGGACCTGGCTCAGGGCTATCTGGATGAATTGAATCTCATCGTGAACCGTACCAACACGTCTTCAGCTCACCAAGAGCGCGTCTTCATCGAGCACCGGCTGGAAGGCGTTCAGGCTGACCTGGAACGCGCGCAGCTGGAAATGAGCGAGTTCTCGAGCACTCATACGACTATCGACATTAAGGAGCAGACACGAGCAACGGTGGAGGCTGCGGCAAAGCTTCAGGCTCAATTGATCATCGAGCAGTCGGAGCTCGATTCCGTCAAGCAGGTTTATGGAGACAGTAACGTTCGAGTTCGCGCAGCACGCGCTCGAATGGCAGAACTACAGCGCGAGTTAGCCAAGTTGAGTGGAACTTCGGCGCCACTACGATCTGATGGCGACCCAAACAAGCCCGAACTTGCCCGAGTGGACGAGAGTTACCCCTCTCTGCGACAGATTCCACGACTCGCTGTTCCTTATGCGGATATCTACCGCCGTGTGCGCGTGCGTGAGGCGGTGTACGAAATGCTGACACAGCAGTATGAGGTAGCGCGCATCCAGGAAGCGAAAGAGATTCCGGTCGTGCGAGTGATAGATGTTCCTGGAATTCCAGAGAAGAAATCATTTCCACCTCGGGCGCTATTGGCGCTGTTGATGACGGCCTTCATCGTCGCGGCGGCGTCTATGCAGATTCTCTTGCGCCTTCGTTGGGGGCAGGTGAGGGAGACGGATCCGCGAAAAGCGCTCTCGCGACAGATCGCCTTCGATCTACGCAGTGAAATTGCACATTTGATTCTTCGCCGGGTGAGGGCAGGATGATCGCTACGCTCACAATCGATCGGAGTGATACGGGCAGTCGGATAGGTCTGTTTCCGGCGGTCGTCGGGTTCTTCTTCTCATTTCGTCTCTTTTCAGTGCTTCTGGCCGTCAGACTTTTTGGCGCGGATCCACTCGCCGGTGTTGCCGCGAGTCTGGCAATCAACTTTCTTTTTGCCGCTGCTGCCACATTCAACTCTCTAGGGCCGGGATTGCGAACGTTTGCATCGTTTTCCACGGTCTCGAGCTTTCGCTGGGTACTTGTCTTTCTAGGCTTCACCGGCTTGAGCCTGGCTTGGAGCAGCACAGCTTCGATGCCTGCCGCAGTGCTCTACTGGTGTGCCATGGCCTGCGACACGGCGATTGTTTTGATGTTGCTGCGATTGGGGCCGATTGAGGAGACCTCCTCCGCCCTGATGAGAGGTTATGTCTGGGGGACCTGTGCGATCGCTGCGATCGCATGGATGCTGCCTGCACAGTCGGATCTCAGGCTTGGCGACGAGGGATTCCTAGGACCCAATCAGATTGGATATGCGTGCGCTTTTGGGTTCTTTCTGACGCAATATCTGATTCGCAGAAATGAGAAAGGCTGGACAATTCCTGCGGCATTTCTTGCCATTACACTGCTTCGAAGCCTCAGCAAGACGACGATCGTCGCATTCGTGGCAGGTCAGGCGCTGCTTCTTGTCCTTGACCGGTCGATAGGCCGCAAAAAGAAAATTGTATTCGTCTGTGCCGCGGTAATTGCGGTTGCTGTCTTCTGGGGTTTGCTCGCGGCTTACTACGACGTGTACAGAAACGCAGGAAATCAGTCCGAGACTCTCACCGGACGCATTGGAATCTGGGCATACATCCTCGACGAGGCTCTTCAGCAGCCTTGGATTGGGCACGGTTTTCACTCCGTCTGGAAAGTGATTCCGCCCTTTGGCGTCTTTGAAGCAAGACACGCACACAACGAGATTCTGCAGCAGTTTTATGCCTATGGCATCGCCGGGATTTGCATTTGGGTGATGCTTTACGCGGCCATCTACAGAGAGATACGAAGACTTGAGCAAGGCTCGTTGAAGGTTTTTCTCCTTGGGCTCTTTTTGTTCATTCTCGTCCGTGGGTTGGCAGATACAGAGGTGTTCGATCTTTCGTTGCCCTTGTGGTCGATCGTTCTGCTCGGATCAATTATTCACACGGAAAAGAAGTCGATCGAGGCAACAGCATGAGATTCCGCACCCCAATCGACACTGATGTCATTCTTGTGTGCCTGCCGGGTTTGGAGGGCCGACCGTCATGAGAATTGTTATCGCGGCCGTCTCATCCAACACGTTTATGTCCGGTGTCTCACGGCATGCCGCGAACATAGTGCGCTGCCTGCTCACGCGATCAGAGGTGTCGGCGGTTCACATTCTTGTGGCCCCGTGGGAATACAAGCATATTTGCGAAGCTGTCTCTCGCAAGGATTCGAGGCTTCGCGTCCATTCTGTCTCGCTACGTCCGGGCACCATTAGCAGAAATCTCTGGTACTACTCGCATTTGCCGGCTCTTGCAGCGCAGCTTGAGGCAGACGTGGTTCATATCTCCTATCCGTCGCCCGTGCGGCAAGGTGCCTTCCACTGCCCAACGGTGGTTAGCCTTCATGACCTGTACCCATACGACATACCGGCGAACTTCGGATTTCCCAAGGTGCTGTTCAATCGGATTGTGCTGAAGCAGTGTTTGCGATCAGTGGATGGAATTGCGTGTGTCTCGGAGAGCACTCGGCAAAATCTCGGGCTGAGGATGCCTGCTTCAGCTTCAAAAAAGGCAACGACCATTTATAACTGCGTCGAGCCCGCTCCCGCTGCTGTGAAACCGGCGTTTTTCGATGCGTGGAAACAGGACAGGTTTCTGCTGTGCGTCGCGCAGCATCGACGCAACAAGAACATCCCGCTTGTGTTGCAGACCTTCAAACATCTCCTGTCCACGGGAGTCATTGACTCGTCCAAGCGTCTGATATTGGTGGGGATGCCAGGTCCGGAAACTGGGCGCATTCGCCGACTTGTTAAAGAAGGCAATCTGAATCAACAGGTGATGTTCGTGAGCGGCATCTCGGATGCCGAGATGCAATGGTGCTACAGGAATTGTGAGCTGCTGCTCGCGCCTTCAATCATTGAGGGATTCGGTTTACCGGTCGCGGAGGCGCTACTGGCAGGGTGTCGGGTCGTCTGCTCAGACATCCCGTCTTTCCGTGAGGTGGGCGGAGATCACTGCCGCTACGTAGGCCTGGGTCCAAATGCGGTTCGGGACTTTGCCACTGCGATTGGCGAGACCTTGCGGGGGCGACGGCCGTCGCCGATTCCCCTTCCGCAGTTATCTGCCTCAACGATTGCCGAGCAGTATTTGCGACTCTACCGGGAACTTACTGCTGCATCGAAGTCTCCCGCCGAGGCTTCAGCATTTGCAGGGCCTGCCGCCGTCGAGAACAGGTCCTCCAGCGCGGTTCAAACTCCACATGCACCTCACAAACCAGATGCGGCGCGGCACTGGTAAGAATTGTCAAATGTTTGTCATTTGTAACTGTTGGCTTGTTATGTCGAAGGGTAGGGGAGCAAAATGAACGCTATGGCGAGCGAGAAGGAGATACTGCTGGGTGGGCGTGAGGAATCGGTCCCCAAAGCCGAGCTCGGCACAATCCTGGTCATTGAAGATGATCCGCGGATGCAAAAGGTCTTGAGGCGGATCTTTGCAGAGGAAAACTACTCGATCGAGGTTGCTGGTGACGGTCAAACCGGGCTTGATCTGTTCCGTTCGCACCGACCGGTTGCAGTGGTTCTTGACCTGATCCTTCCTCAGATTTCCGGCAGAGAACTCTGCCAAACCATGAAGTCGATCGCGGTGGAAACCCCGGTGATTGTCCTGAGCGCAATCACTGAAGTCGTCGACAAAGTTCTCTTGCTTGAATTGGGAGCCGATGACTACGTCACCAAACCATTCAGCCCTCGCGAACTGATGGCGCGAGTTCAGGCTGCCATTCGGCGGCGCCGCCGGCCGGCCCAACCGGCTGTCTATCGCTTCAGCGACTGCGAGTTGGACTTTGAGAAGATGACGGCTCATCGTGGGGGGTCTTCTGTCGTCCTTACATCGCATGAGTTCAAACTGCTCAAGTTTTTCACCGAGAATGCGGAGCGGGTGCTAAGCCGGGAGTTATTGCTCAATGAAGTGTGGGGATACAACTCTTATCCGACGACCCGTACCGTGGATAATCAGATACTCAAATTGCGACAGAAGCTCGAGCCTGATCCGGCCAATCCCCGGCATCTGCTTACAATTTACGGAGCAGGATACAAGTTTGTCCCATAGAGCACCCGTAAACACACGAGCGGAGTCAGAATCGGGTCAGGGGTACGTGCATGCGTGAGAACAGAGGGATTCGGACCCGCATGCTGCTGGTGGCAGCGACGGCGCTCATCGTTGCTGGCGCCACTTTCTGCAGTCTTCTGATCGTTCGTCATCAGCTGCAGGCGCAGGTTACCACCAACCTCGGTTCAGATCTTGCACACTCAGTTACGACATTTCAAAATCTTCAAGTGCAGCGCCTGAATGGGCTGGAGCGCGAGAATGCTTTGCTTGCGGACCTGCCCAGTCTCAAAGCGCTGATGACCACGAGCGACAAGCGGACAATTGAAGACGCCGGAGTCGAGTTCTGGACGATCAGCGGCAACGAACTCTTCGCGCTCGCTGACAATCAGGGGCAGGTGATGGCCGCCTACGCAAAGGACCAGCACGCCGACGCAACACTGCATGCCGGCATCCATAGCCTGATTGGTTCCCCTTCAACTCATTACCTGGTAAGCGCAGGCCACCTTTACGCCTGCTCTGTTCGGCCTCTCTATTTCGGCAGAGAAAAAGATGGAACCCTGCTTGGATACGTCATCAGCGGCTTTGCGATGGATCGGGACATTGTCGGGAAGATCAGCCAGGCGACCGCCGCCGATGCCGCATTTATCAGTGAGGGTCATGCACTCGCCAGTACGCTCGAGTCGCCCGTCCTCAAGGAATTAGCTGCGAGGCCAATCTCTTCCTCGCATGGTCCGAATGCGCCCGTTTCGTTGGAACTCGGGAAAGAACGATTCATCGCGGCGGTGGAAGATCTGTCGCCCAATTCAACGGCTCCATTGCAGCTTGTGGTGCTGAAGTCTCTCGATCAAGCTCAACAATCCATCCGGCAAATTGATCGTCTGGTGATTATCGCGGGGCTCTTCGCTCTGATTCTGGGCACCCTGTTAATGGCGGCTCTCTCCAGGGTCGTCACGCTTCCTCTTGAGGACCTGGCGACGGGTGTGCGAGCTTTCGGAGTCGGCGACAGCTCTCATCTCTTGCCTGACAACGGCACTCGCGAGGTGCGCGAACTGAGCCAGGCTTTCGCCAGAATGCGCAGTGAGATCATTCGAGCGAACCATGCCTTGCTCGAGGCGGAACGTCTTGCCACCATAGGCCGGATGGCCAGCTCGGTGTCGCACGATCTTCGTCATTACCTGGCAAGTGTCTATGCAAACGCCGAGTTCCTTGCTTCCTCGCCTCTTTCAGAGGCCGAGCGGAGCGAGATTCTGTCGGACATCCGTACGGCTGTTCATGGTACTACCGAGCTCATCGAGTCCATGCTCATCTTCAGCAGGACGGGCGCTGCGATTCGCCATGCACACGAATTGATCGCAACATTGCTTGATCGTGCGATTACCCTGGTTCGTGCACATCCCGACGCAGCCGGTGTCACGCTCATCGCTAAATCTTGCGATCCCGTGGAAACCGCGGCAGTGGTCGATGGAAAGCAGATCGAACGGGCCATCTACAACCTGCTGCTGAATGCCTGCCAATCGGCGCGAGCTTCTGCCGGTAGAGGTTGTGTTGCGGCGAAGCTCGAAGTTTCAGACGGGCTGGTAACGATTGAGGTCGAAGATAATGGCGCGGGAGTTCCTGAGAATATTAGGAGCAGCCTCTTTCAACCCTTCGTAAGCGAAGGAAAACAGAAGGGGTCGGGTCTCGGGCTCACGCTGGCGCACTGCATTGCAGCAGAACATGGCGGAGAAGTCGTGCTGATCGCCAGCCGTCCTGGCGAGACGATCTTCAGGATGACGATTGCACGCAGTCTCCTTCAGCAAACTGCGCCGGAAGGTGCTAATCAGAGAAGGTGGGCGACGGGATGAAACAGTGTTGCGCATCTCAGCGGATATCGACGTCGATCTTGCACGTCGCGCGGCGAGGCGTAAAGGGTGCCGTGGGGTTTGCATGTCTGGCGGGCGGCATTTACCTGAACGCTCAGGCGCCAACGGATGAGAGTCTCGCGAAGCAGGTGGAGCAGCTGACTGAAGCTATGACGCGTACCCAGGCTCAACTTGAGCAGTCGCAGCGTGAGTTGCAGCAAATTCGAGATCAACTCGCAGCCGTTCAGCAGCAGATGGCTCAACATGATTCCGCATCCGCTTCTGCCTCAGCGGCGCAATTGTCGGCGGCGGTGGAGGAAATTCGCGAACAGCAGACGGTGCAGGAGTCGCAGATCGCCACTCACGAGCAAAGCAAGGTCGAAAGCGAATCGAAGTATCCAGTGAAGCTCAGCGGTCTTATTCTGCTTAACGGATTCGTCAACACGCGACGTGTTGATATTCCGGCCACACCCAGCATTGTGATACCCGGTGATGGAAGTACGGGAGCCTCAATAAGGCAGACCGTGCTGGGCGTGGATGCTCGCGGACCACACCTGTTCAATGCACGCAGCCACGCTGATTTGAGAGTGGATTTCTATGGGGGCGAGTTGTCCACCAGCGATGGCTCCGCCAATGCGTACGCCGGAGGACTGATACGCCTGCGAACTGCACATGCGGCCCTGCAATGGGAACATGCCGAAGCGTTCTTTTCTCTCGATCATCCGATAATCAATCCCAACGCTCCGACCTCATTAACGGCAGTTGCAGTTCCCGGGCTTGCGTGGTCGGGCAATCTATGGACATGGAACCCCCAGGTCGGCTTTACGCAGGACATCCCCTTGTCCACCGCTTTGCGACTGCGTGCGCAAGCAGCTCTTATCGACGTAGCCAATCCACCGTCGGTCTATAATTTTGGATCAGCAACCTTGAATTATGTGCCGCCTTCGACCGCTGAACGGAGCCGCTGGCCGGGCGTTGAAAGTCGTATCGCAGTGGTTGGTCCGCAACGGGACAACAGTTTCCAAATTGGCCTAAGCGGTCATTTCGCCCCGCATCGCACAGCCATTGGAACGAATTTTGATTCATGGGCCGCGGCAGTGGACTACTTCCTGCCTCTGACGAAGCGCCTCGAACTGAGTGGCAACGTTTATCGCGGCTTGGCGCTGGGCGGATTGGGCGGTGGGGCGTACAAGGATTACGTGTTCTACTTCAATCCAGATTACCCCGAGATTTACTACTTCCGCGCCCTCGACAATGTCGGCGGCTGGGCGCAGTTGAAGGCGCGTGCAGGGGATCATCTCGACTTCAACTTCGCCTTCGGTACGGACCAGGTCTTTGCGTCACAGCTCAGGCCATATGCCGGCGATCCGACGGAGTACTACTTGAACCTGGCGCGAAATACGACCTATACGGGGAATGTAATCTATAGTCCGAGCGCGTATCTTCTGTTTTCGCTGGAGTACCGGCACCTGGCAAGCTCACCCGTGAATGGCTCGACCAACATGGGAGATGTCATCGGAATTGCGACAGGGTACAGATTCTGATGAAGCGATTGCCACTCATTCGTTCGTTGGTCTGCGCCGTTTGCCTGACCCTGCCTCTGGCTTATGCTGAGACCTCATTCTCTGCCGATGCACGCCTGCAGCTTGCATTCCCAGCACGTGACGCAAAGCGTTCAACGCCTCCCGCTGTGATGTGGCTCGAACCTCTGAAGGAGACTCCGCCCGCGCCATTTCTGCCCGAGAAACGATATTCGTTGACGCAGAAGAATCGGATGTTTACACCCCATCTGCTTGTCATTCCTGTAGGCAGCGTTGTGTTATTTCCGAACGCAGATCCCTTCTTCCATAATGTCTTTTCTCTATTTGATGGAAAGAGGTTCGATCTCGGTCTTTACGAAGCGGGCTCGACCAAGGCGGTTACGTTCTCACGGGAAGGCGTCTCCTATATCTTCTGCAATATCCATCCGGAGATGAGCGCGGTTGTACTGGCACTCTCAACGCGCCTTTATGCTCTCGCCGATTCCAGCGGTACTTTTCAGCTTAAAGATGTGCCCGCAGGAGAATATGAGCTGCACGTTTGGATTGAAGGGGTGACGCAACCGGCGCTCAACAAGATGGTTCGACGGGTTCATTTCGCGTCTGGCTCGGAGAACCTTGGCGTAATCCACGTCGAGGGATTGCAGCATGAGACAAGCCACCCAAACATGTACGGCCAGCCTTACGACAAGGATGTGAAGGGGCCGTATTGAGCTGTTGCGATCACGCTTCGTTTGATTGCACGGCATCGCTGGGACACAGATCACGGGTGCTTTCGCTGACATGCCGCGCATTCGCACGGAGAGGGCTCCTCACGCGAATAGCGGGAAATGTGCGGAGTCCTGTGAGCTGCAATGCGATTTGCCACACGAATGCGGGATTGTTACGCAGATAACGCCACCACAAATGTCGCGGATCCTGGATCAATCGGTGCAACCATTGAAGGCCGGCTCTCTTTATCCATTCGGCGCAATCCTTGATTCGGCCGGTGTGGAAATCAAAAGCCGCTCCCACACCGAACATCAGTGTTGTGTCGAGCATCGGGAGATACTTGCGCATGAACTTCTCTTGCTTAGGCGTACTGACGCCTACCCAGATGATGTCAGGCTTCAGCTCGTGAATCCTCGCAACTAGATCCTCTTCTTCCGATGGAGTCAGATCGCGGAATGGGGGCGTGTAAGTACCAACGATCCGCGTCCAGGGGAAACGTCGAGACATTGCGGCCGACAGCTCCTCCGCAACGCTCTCCTTTCCGCCCAGCAAGAAGTGAGTACAGCAAGCAAATTCTTCGCGGCGAAAGACCTCAAGCATGAGATCAGGACCGGTGACCCGCCGCATCCAATCGAATCCTTGCAAGCGCCCCACCCACACGGTCGGCGTCCCATCTGGAACGGTCATCATTGAGTTGGCGTAGATGCTCGCGAGGACAGGATTGCGCTGTGCCTCCATGATGCCGTGGACGCCCGCCATGCAGATATAGCCTTTCGTTCGCTCTGAGAGAGCCCTATAGATGCGTGAGATCGTGCGTTCCATGTCAAGCGCTTCCACCTGGACACCGAGCAGATTCGCATAAGCCCGACGTGGTTCCGAGATCACCAATGCGATCTCTTCCTTCTCCGTAACTGCCTGCAAACTAGCACTCATGCTGAATTGCCTATCCAAGGCGTACGTCCATTTCTTCGCTCGAGTCATGCTTCCTCACTTGCTGGAAGACCAATCGAGGTTTGACGATGCGATACGGCTCCCGTTCGGAGAGCCACGACCAGGGGAGCGTAGATCAAAAGCGTGATGAATCCATAGAAAAGACGTGCCTCTGCAATTCCGCTCATTCCGCGGCGAGGTAGCAGCACACTAACCAGCAACAGCATCGCGGCACCGGCAGCCACGTTGATCCATGTCAGTGTCTGCACGCGACCGAGTGCCATCATGGCGTACGACCCCGTAACATTCAGGCCGAGCAGAGCGGAACTCCACGCAACAATCGGGAGGAGGGACGTGCCGCTACTTGCGATCGCCTCGCCTCCCCACGCCAATAGAATGCGATTGCCAATCAGAAGCAGGCCAAGAGTGCTCGACAGCACGAACACCACGTTGGCAACGAGCGCGAGCAATACGGCCTTGCGCAGGGTCGCAGCAGTAGCCGAAACGCGCTGTCCTGAAAGATACGGAAAAAGAAAATGCAGCCCCGAGGCAGTAAAGCCGTAGATGGGCTGAGCTAATTGTGCGCAAAGTGCATAGGAAGCAACTGCAGCGGCTCCAAGGGCAGCTCCGCCGATCAACCTGTCAGCCTGGCTGAACAACACGCCCGACACAGCCAGCAACCAGCTGAAAATTCCAAACCTGAAAAGCGCCTTCGTTGTTTGTGGGTCAAAGCCTGGCGACAACGTGGTCGCATGCAAAAGGGATTTCAGGCGACCCAACTGGAGAAGTAAACCGATGCCGGTGACGACAGCCGTTATTGCCAAAATGCTCACCACGCCATGGCTCGAAAGTGCGAGCAGGGCGGCAGCGGCAAGGGAAAGTAATCGCGCCGCGACACTGATGCGAACAGCAGCACCGTAGCGTTCGAAAGCTCTTTGTGTGCTGACGCACACACTCTCGACAGTACGGACGAACGTAATCAACCCGGCAATGCGAAGGCACCATAAGCAACTTGTTTCAAGGTCCGCACTGGTCCCTGCCACGCGCCCCGCGAGGTATGGCGCGGCTATCCACAAGAAGATCGCCATTACCGCGCCCAGAAGCAGATGGATTCCCATCGTGCTGCGTACGGCGCGCACCAGGGCCTTCGAGTGGCCTGTAGTGCGCTCCGTTGCGACATGCTGTATGTTGGCATCTCCGAAGCCTGACGCTATGATTGAGCCGGTGTTTACGGCGGCCGTCGCCACCGCCCACACTCCATATTGCGCAACGCCGAGATTCCGCAACATGATTGGGGCGACGAGCAGCATACCGACCGGGTAGGCCGCGTAATCCAGTAGGCCGAAGGCAGCATTCGACAGGTGGGCCCTCATGGTTCACCTCGCCGCTGTGCAAGCCCGAAGCCCACGCACGAATGCCTGTTCCTGGCTCGGTTTTCTTGATATCCGAGATTTGCGCTCTGCAGAGAGCTACATGCCATCTCTACAAGCTAGAGGGAACATGCAAGACGAGTGTCAGGTGACCGTCAGTCGATTGTCATTAGTTTGTCAGGCGGAATTGTCGGATGACTTCGCGTAACTTGCCGCCAAATGTGGAGATAGCTCAGACGGCCCTGGCGAGCCTCCGCCGGATTGCACGAAGGTGGCGGAGCCATGCCGCGATTATCGCCTTACCATTCCGTTCCTAGTGTGAGTTGGAAGCAATGAAATGACTAACTGATGACAATTTTCTGACAAGGGAGAAATTAAGGACCCGCTACCGTTGTAGGGCACCTGGAATGACGATCCGTCGATCCAGGGAATCGAGTCGGCCGGGGGCCTATCTAAACAGTCGCAAAGGAGTCACATGGTCAACCTTAGACTACGCGCACTTGCACAAGGCGTGAGCATCGGAGTTGTCGGCCTGCTCTCACTTTCAACCGCGCTCCCCGCACAGCAACATTACAAACAAACCAATCTTGTGTCTGATACCGGTGTCGGCGGCACCCAACTGGACGGTAACCTCGTCAATGCCTGGGGCATATCCCGCGGTTCTGCCACTCCGTGGTGGGTTTCCGACAACGGCATGGGCGTTGCGACCCTCTACGATGGGACCGGCACGGCCCGTTCGCTTGTGGTGACTATCCCGGCGGCAGACAGTTCCAAGACCGGAACGCCGACAGGTCAGATCTTCAACGGCACCACGGATTTCCAATTGGTTAAGGACAAGCCAGCGGTCTTCTTGTTCGCAACTGAAGATGGCACCATCTCCGGCTGGAATCCCGGGGTGCTTCCGACAACGGCAAAGATCATGGTGAACACGAAAGGTGCGTCAGTGTTCAAGGGCCTTGCCGTGGCCACGATCAACGACTCATCCGCGGGCGCGACGAACTATCTCTACGCCGCTGACTTCACGGGTCACGTAAGGGTCTACGACACGAACTTCCACGAGATTCATCTGAAGGGCAACGCGTTCGCAGATGAACGTCACCATGGATATGCGCCGTTCAATATTCAGAACATCGGCGGCAACCTTTATGTTGCATTTGCCAAGAGAGGCGAAGGTATCGATGAGGCTGCCGGACCGGGTCTCGGGTTTGTGGATGTGTTCTCACCCACCGGCCGCCTTCTGCTTCGTCTTGAATCTGGAAAGTGGTTCAACGCTCCGTGGGGTTTGGCGCAGGCGCCCAATGACTTTGGCGCATACAGCCACAATATCCTCGTTGGTCAATTCGGAAGCGGCGAAATCCTGGCATTCGATCCCGTGACCGGCGCCTTCAAGGGACGGCTGCTGGACGCAACCAATAAGCCCATCACAATCGATGGTCTTTGGGCGATCGCATTCGGTGGCGGTAACAGCAACTCGGGTCCGTCAACAAGTCTTTTCTTTACCGCGGGGCCGAACGACGAGAACAACGGCCTCTTCGGCGCAATCACTGCAATTGAGAATGTTCTCGGTGGAGATCACTAGAAAATAGCAGCTCTCACTCACGCTGAATACCAATTCAACATCGAAGGAAAAGAGGTACGGGTAAGCTTCCGTACCTCTTTGAATTGAAATCTTCTATTTAGTCTTCTTCGCCGGCTGCTTAGCGATGATCAAGCTGGCGATCTTGTTATAAGTCGCGTCGGGAACGATTCCCTTGCTCTTTAGCTGTGTCTTGTTGTCGTATGGGCGACCCGCGATGATTTTCTGGGCATAGGCGTCACCGACACCGGGCAGAGCCTTGAGTTGATCCGCGGTAGCCGAGTTGATGTCCACCAGAGTTGACGCTGTTGACTGGCTGCCTGATGCTGCGGCCGGTTTATCCGCGGGCTTGGATTGCGCGGCCGCTAACGGTAGCACGTTGAGAAGCGCGCAGGCGGTCAGTCCCAGGATGATAGAAGCGAAACGACGAGTCATGGTCTTCATGTAAGCCTCCTTTCACGCGTTCATAAGGTATCAGATGCACGGCGGAGCCCTCACGCTCACGTTGCGCGGATCAGTTGCGCTTCCAGCTTCGAGGCCGGTGCCGCAGAGTACAATTTCTGCGGCTACACCAATAGAGATCCAGAAGAGACGAAATGAGACGAATCTCCTTTTTGCTACTGTCGTTCGCAGTCCTTGGCACCCTCAACCTCATGGCACAAGATGCCAACCCGGCCTCTCCCGATTGGGAGAATCCGCGCGTATTCGGCATTAACAGGGAGCCGGCGCGTGCTTCATTCACACCATTCGCGGATGAGTCAGCAGCGATGAGCAGCGACAAAACCTCGAGTCTTGTCGTGTCGCTTAACGGGGCATGGAAGTTCCATTGGGTGAAGAGCCCTGATCTTCGTCCAATGGACTTTTACAAGCCGGAGTTCAATGTCAGTTCGTGGAAAGACATTCCCGTTCCGTCGAACTGGGAGATGCAAGGGTACGGCACGCCGATCTACACCAACATCACCTACCCGTTCAAGAGGGATGCTCCGCGCGTGACGGATACGCCGGACGACCACTCATGGACGGCGTACGGCCAGCGCGATCCTGTTGGCTCTTACCGGCGCGAGTTTACGATTCCGGACTCGTGGAGCGGGCGGGAGACTTACCTCTTGTTTCACGGCGTGAACTCTGCGTTCTACGTCTGGATCAATGGGCAAAAGGTCGGATATGGCGAGGACTCCCGCATGACCTCGGAGTTCAATATCACCAAGTACCTCAAGCCCGGCCAAAACATGATTGCAGTGGAGGTCTACCGTTGGTCCGACGGCAGCTATGTTGAGGACCAGGATTTCTGGCGCATGAGCGGCATCTTCCGCGACGTGACGCTGATGTCTCGTGACTCGTTACACGTTCGAGATTTCCAGGTCCAGACTCCATTCGACGCCGCTTACCAGAACTCCACTTTCAAGCTGCGTGTGAGCGTGCAGAATGTTGGCAGTAAGAATGCCGCTGCGTCGGTTGAGGCCAAACTTCTCGATGCGGAGGGTAAACCCGTATTCACCAGCGCCAAAAAATTAAGCGCCTCCGCAGGCAAAGACACTGAAATTGAGATTCAGCAAGCCGTCAAGAGCCCAAACAAATGGTCCGCTGAGATTCCTTATCTCTACAAAATGATTCTCACGCTCAAAAGTGCCAAGGGCGGAGTCATTGAAGTAATTCCATGGAGAGTCGGCTTCAAGCAGTCCGAGATCAAAGGGGATCAGATCCTGTTTAACGGCAAGAAGCTGATGATCAAAGGGGTGAATCGCCACGAATTTGACCCCGATACCGGCCAGGTTGTCTCGCGCGAAATGATGATCAAAGACATCAAAATCATGAAGCAGAACAATATCAACGCTGTCCGGACCTGCCATTATCCGAACGTGACAGAGTGGTACGACCTCGCCGATGAATATGGTCTCTACATCCTGGATGAATCGAACGTGGAGTCGCACGGTTACGGCTCGGGTGAGAAGCAGCGCATCTCCGATGGAGAGGACTATCGGGCTGCGATCGTCGATCGCATGAGCCGCACCATTGAGCGTGATAAGAACCACGCTTCGGTGATCGGTTTCTCAATGGGCAACGAAGCCGGATGGGGCTCGAACTTCGTCGCCGCGAAGGAATGGGCGAATCTGCATCATCCGGAGTTCTTCATTATTTATGAGCCGGCCAACAGCGTTCATGGCGATGCACTTTCGCCGATGTATGCAAAACCGCAGAACATCGTTGAGTTTTACAAGCAGCATGGCAACGGTCGACCATTCTTTGAGATCGAGTACGCGCATGCCATGGGAAACAGTACCGGAAACTTCCAGCAATATTGGGATCTTTTCGAATCGGAACCCTGGGCGCATGGTGGGTTCATCTGGGATTGGGTGGATCAGGGAATCAGAAAGAAGGGAAGTAACGGAAAGGAATTCTGGGCCTACGGCGGCGACTTTGGCGACAAGCCCAACGACGACAACTTCTGCACGAATGGCCTTGTGCTGCCGGATCGCACCATGCATCCCGGTTTGAGCGAGGTCAAGAAATCCTACTCCAGCATTAAAGTTGAAGCTGTCGACCTGGTGAATGGCAAGGTGCGGATTCGCAACAAATACAACTTTCTCGATTTGGGCTTTGTGCACGCAACGTGGGTTCTTGAAGAGAACGGAAAGCAAATACAGAGCGGCGACGTGCCGCTCAGCGATATACAGCCCGGAACGACGAAGGAAGTCACGTTGGACCTTAAGCAGCCGAGTGCCGAAGGTGGAGCGGAATATTTCCTGAGTGTCATCTTCACGCTCGCGAAGGATGAATCGTGGGCGCCGAAAGGGCACGTCGTCAGCTGGGATCAATTCGCAGTTCCGTTTAAAGCGCCGGAAACGCCATCTCGCAAAGTTGACAATCTGCCGGGCATCAAACTTGGCGAAGTTCCCGACGCGTTGGTTGTTTCGAATGAGAATTTCTCGATCGGGATTTCCAAGAGTTCGGGCACGATTGACTCCTATAACGTTGGCGGGCGAGAACTGCTGACCGCACCTCTGGAACCGAATTACTGGCGTGCTCCGACGGACAATGATCGCGGAAACGGAATGTCGAAACGCCAGGGCATCTGGCAGATTGCGGGCCCTTACCGCAGGACGACGAGCGTAAAGGGCGAGCAGGTATCACCAAATGTCGTCAAGGTGACCTCTGTTTCAACATTGCCGGCAGGGAATTCAACTCAGAGCTATGTCTACACCATCTACGGCGATGGCTCAGTTGAAGTGGAAAGTGCGTTCAAACCCGGTAGCGGCGTTCTGCCGGATCTGCCGCGCGTTGGCGTGCAGATGCGTGTGACAGGTGCTCTTCAAAACGTGGAGTGGTACGGTCGCGGGCCACAGGAGAACTACTGGGATCGCAATCTCGGTGCTGCGGTCGGCATCTACAAGAACAAAGTCGACAACCTGTGGTTCCCCTATATCGAGCCGCAGGAGACGGGCAATCGCACAGACATTCGGTGGGTCTCATTTACTGACGATCAAGGATTCGGGCTGAAGGCCACTGGTCTCCCGTTGTTGAGCTTCAGTGCGTGGCCCTTTCGAATGTCAGAACTGGAGCACGAGAAGGCGCCTGCCAATGTGGGACACAAGCATCCTTCTGAGATCGTCCACTCGGACGACATTACCGTGAACCTTGACTATCGCCAGATGGGTGTAGGTGGCGACGATAGTTGGGGCGCTCCGATTCACAAAGAGTTCTCATTGCCTGCCGCTGAGTACGACTACAAGTTCCGGCTGGAGCCAATCGCAGGCCGGTGACAATTTGTACAACGTTGCGGTGGGCAAGTGGCGATCGCCCGCCGCAACGATTAAAAGATCTTCTCTCCACGCCCCTCGTGAGCTGGCGGACAGCCGCTGTCTCCCGTCGGGTTCATCGTTCGTAAGTAGTCAATCGCGGTTTCTTGTGACGGTAGAGAAGTCAGAGTCTCGTTGCGCACGTTGTAGACGAACAGGTTGTTGCCGTATGGGTAGTGCCCCTCCGCATTTCCGTACATCGTGGTTGCTGCTCCGGCTTCTTCAAAATGAAGATTCGAAGAGACAACGTCGCTCACCAGCGAATCATCACCGAGCGTGAGCCGGATCGCTCCCGTGGCATCCCAATCCGTCTCAAACACGACCCCCGGTCCTGAATATCTGCAGAATCCGTCCAGCAAGAGTACGCTCTTGCGCGGTAACGAGCGCACATTGGTACTTACTGATCTGAGGATCACAGATTGCTGCGCCGTTGCCTTTCCCCAATATGAGCCGATGCCGCTAACAACCAGGCTGTTCATACCGCAAAACACACCGATTGCAAGGCTGAACGCGCGGGCCCGCGCGCGCTGAGTCGTCAGCACGGAACAGGCGAGCCCCACTACTGCGATGAGGGTGCAACAAGCACCAAGTGCGGAAACGATTGCAATCCGATTGCTGGTCCCCGCGGAAGAAAAATCCACGTCAAGGCTTGGGAAGAACAGTGCAAAACCCAATCCAAAAAGTACGAAGCCCAGAATCATGAGCCACAGGCACAGGCACGTGTGGCGAGATGGGATCTCGCGAGACCCCACCTCGCGCAAGAGATAAGCGGCAACAAGACAGGTAATAGTTGCGGCCGAGCCAAACGCGATAACAGAGAGCGCTGACTGACGATACAACGCCGCCAGAACAGCAGGCATGTGCAGGCCATAGGTCCAGAAGTTGAACTGGACTGCCTGGATAATTGCGTGCCAAATCAGCGCTCCCAAATGTGTAAAGAAGTGGTGGTGATAGGACATTCGAGTCTGCAAGCGAATTTTGAGGATGCCGACCGCAAGCAGCACTGCCGTTGCGCAGGTGAGGCCCGTCAGGCCTGCCAGGGTGCGCCTGGGATGCCGAGTAAGTTCGTGATAGCGACGCCATGCAATCACTCCCACGGAGGCAAAGATGAGACTAGCTGCGACTTCATAGGAGAGAAAGCTGAGAACCAGTGCAAGGGCGCCAAATGCCACCCAAGCTGAAGGTCTCTGCACCTCCGGCCGAACAGATCGCATTAGCCCGTATATACCGAGCAGCGCGAATGCCATAGAGACCACGGCCTGTTGCGACGATATCCATATTCGGTCTGTCGAATAATGCGGTAACAATCCAAACACTAGCGCAATCACCAAACCCAGCAAGCGCCCGGCTCGCAATTCCGTGAGAAGAAAGTAAAGAAGAATGGAGACGAGGCCGAGCATCACCGTGCATGCGATGTGATAGGGCAGGGGATGCCGGCCAAAAGCCTTAAATTCCAACGCAAGAAGGGCTGCTTGAACCGGGCGGATAAGGAGGTTTGCGTCTGATGCGAGCAACGCATTGAACATCGTCCCGAGGCTCTGTCCCGAGGTGGGCGCGAGCGCGGCTTGATAGCCCCAATCATCGCTGTAGAATCCGAGCCTCGCCAGATACGGCACAGAGGAAAGAAGGATTGTCCCGAAAAGGAAGAGGCAGTCGACTATTCCTGGCTGATCAGCAGGCCTCTTCGCCGTCATCAGGAAACTCCTTTTCCCACGAATCCTCTCGAATTGTACGGCTCCTGCGCCCCCGCTCTTCGCCTCGTGCCTGCCAGCAGGAACTGCGCTTTCAAACGTCGACGTCGATGGAAGGAAACAAACGACTTAATGTCCATCGACTCGGGCGAAGCCCCACCGCCAGGCAGCAATTCGAAATGCATGGACTACCTACATCGCGATGAACTAGGATTTCGCACGGGTCGGATTACTGCAGGTGGGCGTCCGCGAGGTCTGGTGAATCCAATTATTGAGGAGCTTAGCGTTGCCATTCCCCCGCGTTTGCTTCGATCTTAGCCGTGCTGCGAAATGCGTCGTGATCCTGAAGGTAGACTATGTTTCGGCTTGACGCTGATAAACGAGTGCATTTCTGCGATGGGGTGACGCGCCGAGACTTTGTTCACGCCGGAGCGCTTGCATTCCTTGGCTTGTCGATGCCTCAGTTTCTGAAGCTCAAGGCGATGGGCGCGGTGAAGTCGAACACAGACGTAAACTGCATTCAATTGATGCTTGTGGGAGGTCCCAGCCACCTCGATACGTGGGACATGAAGCCGGATGCTCCCGCTTCCATTCGAGGCCCCTTCAAGCCGATCAAGACCAACGTCTCTGGAATAGAAATCTCGGAGATCTTTCCGCGGATGGCGAAGAACGCTGACAAGTTCGCCCTGTTGCGTTCTGTCTATCACACCGCTGCTGCTGTGCACGACACCGGCTGCCAGATGATGCAGACGGGAAGGCTATTCCAAGGCGGACTGGAGTCGCCTAATTATGGCTCTGTGCTTCGGTTTGAGAGGGGGGCGCGCGGCGATATGCCTCCCAACGTCCTGCTGCCGTATCCGATTGGTCAACTTGGAGGCAACCTGCCGCATGGAGACACTGCAGGATTCCTCGGCAAGGGTTACGACCCGTTTGTTTTGAATGCGGACCCGGCCGATCCCGCCTTCAAAGTGCCAGACATGCTTCCGCCCGATTACATTTCCGCGGTGCGGGTGGATCGTCGCCGCAGCTGGCGGCAGGAAGTCGACAAATCGGTTCAATACTTCGAAGAATCAAATCCCGATTCGAAGCTGATGGATGCGACGTTCAGTCAGGCTTACACGCTCATGACTTCCGCGAAGGCACGCGAGGCCTTTGAACTTTCGCAGGAGCCGGAAGAAGTTCGCAAGCGTTACGGCATGAATCGATTCGGACAGGGCTGCCTGCTGGCTCGGCGGTTGGTAGAGCGCGGCGTGCGCTTCGTTACTCTCAACATGTTTGAAACCGTATTCAACGACATTACCTGGGACATCCACGGCTCCGCACCCTTCAGCCCAATCAGTTGTTACAGCGATCTCGTGGGTCCGATGTTCGACAACGCGTATAGTTCGCTGCTCGAAGACTTGAGCCGGATCGGCCTGCTCGATTCAACGCTCGTTCTGGCGACGGGAGAATTTGGTCGCACGCCGCGCATCAATCCGGCGGGAGGCCGCGACCACTGGCCGCAGTGCTGGACCGTTGTTCTCGCTGGAGGCGGCGTGAAGGGCGGACAGGTGGTTGGCGCGTCCGACTCAATCGGCGCGGCACCTCAGGATCGTCCCGTAACTCCGGCTCACGTCGCAGCCACCGTTTACAAGTGCCTTGGAATACCGGTCGACACGATACTTAAGACTCCGCAAGGCCGCGAAGTGCGGCTGGTAGATACGGGGTTTGACCCAATTGACGAATTGCTGGTTTAGGAGTCGGGCGCGAAGGATGAATATTGGAATGACTTTGCCGGGTATTGCGCATTCCGTCACGGTGCTGCGGAGAACCCATGGAGCCTCGTAGAATTCTGCCGCTCGCATTTCTCGCCATTGGATTCACGGCCATGTTCGCGGTGCTGTGTTTGCCCAATGGTCAGGCGGCCTCTCAACAGACTGATTCTTCTGGGGGCGACGCTTCGTATCACCAGACAAGTCAGTCGACGGCACCCAATCGTGGTGTTCCTGCTGCACGGAAAGTCAAGCCGGCAACCGCTCCCGATCCCCACCCGCAATCTCTGGCAACTCTCTCCAGCATCGCGATCTTCCCATCATCGATTTCGATCACAGGGCCACATTACAACCAGCGTCTGGTGATCGAAGGTACTTTTGCCGACGGACATCAGGAGGAGTTGACTTCGAGCGCAACGGTTGCAATCTCCGATTCCTCCATTGCCAAGGTCGATGGGGGAAATATGGTTCTTCCCTTGCGCGATGGGCAAGCGACGATTACCGCTTCCGTACGAGCACACCGGGCCACAGCTCCATTGATCATTAAAGACAGTGCGAATGCATTGAGTTGGAGCTTTCGAAACGATGTTTTGCCTGTGATGACGAAAGTAGGCTGCAACTCCGGCCCATGCCACGGCGCGGCGGCGGGCAAGAACGGCTTCAAGCTCTCGCTGCGTGGTTACGATCCGATCACGGATTACTACACCCTTACTCATCAAGCCCTCGCACGGCGGACCAATCGCCTTGAACCCGCGCGGAGCCTGATTCTATTGAAACCAACGGTCACGATTTCGCACGGTGGCGGAAAGCGCTTTGATGTGGGATCGCCCGAGTACAAGGTGATTGCGGGGTGGCTCGCGCAAGGCATGCCCGCGCCGCAGGAATCCGACGCTCTCGTAAAGGAAATCGAAGTCCTGCCACGCGAAGCGTCGCTTCTCCCCGGTGCTGAGCAACAGTTGATTGTCACCGCAATCTTCTCCGACGGTCATAAAGCGGATGTCACGCGATGGGCAAAATACGACAGCGGAGACGAGGGCGTAGCGAGCGTCGAGAACAACGGCCACGTCACGATGCACGGCTATGGCGAAGCGCCGGTGACCGTTTGGTATCAGAGCCACGTGGCCTTTTCAAGATTGCGAATTCCGTTCCCCAACAAAATTGACGAAGCTGTATTCAGAAGGGCTCCCCGTCATAACTACATTGATGAAGACATTCTGAAGCATCTCAAGGCGCTGCATATTCCGCCTTCCCCAACAGCCAGTGACTCCGAATTCATGCGTCGCGCATATCTCGATGCGACAGGCGTTCTGCCAAGACCGGCGGAAGTCGAAGAGTTCCTGAAAGACTCGTCGCCCGACAAGCGAAATCGCCTGATAGACGAACTCATCAAGAAACCCGAGTTTGTGGACTACTGGGCATACAAGTGGTCTGACCTGATGCTGGTTTCGAGCAATCACCTCTCCAACGAAGAAATGTGGAGCTATTACAGGTGGATTCGTGAGAGCGTGGCAGCCAACAAACCCTGGAATGAATTTGCTTCGCAAATCATCACTGCCAGCGGCAACACGCTCAAGAATGGCGCCGCAAACTACTGGGTCATCCATCGCGACCCTCTCGATAGCTCAGAAAACATGGCGCAGGCTTTTCTCGGCATTAACATCAGCTGCGCACATTGCCATAATCATCCATTAGCAAAGTGGACCCAGAAGGACTACTACGGAATGGCGAACCTTTTCGCGCGGGTTCGCCTCAAGACCTTTGCGCCTTCTGGATTCCGTCCCGGGGTTGGTCCTCTTTTCAACGACGTCACGGTCTACTCCGCGCCCACGGGCGAGTTCATGGATGATCGTTTGATGATCCCTCTGCCGCCAAAGCCGCTCGATGCCGCGGCACTCTCCAGCAATACCCCCGGCGACACGCGCCAGTATTTTGCCAAGTGGCTCACCTCTTCTGAGAATCCCTTCTTCGCCCGCAACATCGTCAACCGCATATGGCGCAATTTCATGGGGCGCGGCCTGATTGAGCCCGTAGACGACCTGCGCGATACGAATCCTGCGACCAACGATGAACTTCTCAATGCGCTGGTCAAGGATTTCATTGCGCATCGTTACGACGTGGATTACATGATTCGAACGATCATGCAATCGGCGACCTATCAGGCTTCTTCCAGGCCACTCAAGGAGAATGCCGATGACGACAAGTTCGGCTCGCATTTCGTTATTCGACGCCTGCATGCCGAGGTGCTGCTCGACGCCTATTCGCAGGTGACACAGGTACCGGAAAAGTTCACAGGATTTCCCGCAGGTATGCGCGGAATGCAATTGCCCGACACTGCCGTGAAGTCTTACTTCCTCACCGCGTTCGGTCGCCCGGTGCGGCAGCAGGCCCGCGAGAGTGAACGCACCTCAGTGCCCACCATCACCCAGGCGCTCCACATCATCAACGGAGAAACCCTCAACGACAAGCTCCGCGTTCCGGGCAATTCTATCGATATGTTGATCCGCCTCGGATTCTCTGACGAGCAAATCGTGGACTATCTCTATTTAGCTTCGTTCAGTCGCCGTCCAACAGCGGCCGAGCGATCCATGTTGACTCATTCACTCAGTGAAGCCGAACAACAAAAGATCGTCGGAGTCGACGATCCGCGCCGCGCTGCTCTCATCGACATGTCCTGGGCATTGTTAACGAGCGAGGAGTTCATGTTTAACCACTAACCGCATCACCGGCCAAAATCGGTGCGCCGAGATTCAGCGAGTCATGTCCTTGGCGATCTCGAATAACTTTTGGAATTTCGATATGTCGGGCTTTTCTAAAACATTTCGCGGGGCTGGCAGCGCAGTTGGACCATCATTCCTCTGCGCTGCAACTGCGGTCGGTATGCTGCTATTGGCTCTCGATTTTTCTGCGAATCGCAATGTAATCGCCGCATCGACGCCAAGCTACGCCACCGATGTTGCGCCAATCCTGCAGAAGAATTGTCTTGCTTGTCATTCGAGCAGCGTACATAGAAGCGGTCTGATTCTCGAAGGTTACGAGGATCTGATGAAAGGCGGTAAGCACGGCCCGGCGCTCGTTCCCCACGACGCAGAAGCCAGCCGTTTGGTCGAATTTCTCGAAGGCAAGCGGAACCCGCAAATGCCTCTAGACGCCGATCCTCTCCCCGACTCCGACATCGCTACCATCAAGGCGTGGATCAATGCAGGCGCAGTCGGACCACCATCCAACGCGCCCGCTCAAACTATCGTGACTCCAACAACCCCTGCAATTCAGACCCAGGTCCCAGTTGTATCTCCGGTCTCGTCTCTGCGATTTTCTCCCGACGGAACCGTGCTCGCGATCGGCGGCTACCGCGAAGTTCGCCTGATTGAAGCAGCGTCAAGCAAACCCATCGCTACACTCTCAGGAAACGCAGATTACATCCGCTCCATTGTGTTCAGTCCTGACGGCAAGAGGATCGCGGCAGCAGGTGGTGCGCCGCAAAGCCACGGCGAAATATCTATCTGGAATGTGCAATCTCATCAAATCCTGACGACGATTCAAGGACACAAGGATTGCATCTACTCGGTCGCGTGGAGTCCCGACGGAAAACTGATTGCATCCGCCAGCTACGACAGAATGGTGAAACTGTGGGATGCGTCGACCGGTAAGGAACTCCGCAACTTGCAGGATCACATTGATGCTGTCTTCGCGGTTGCCTTCAGCCCTGACGGCAAGCGACTCGCCTCCGCGTCTCAAGATCGGACCGTAAAAATTTGGGATGTCGCAACCGGAAAACGGCTATATACGCTGAGCGATGCGGCAGATGGACTGACCAGCATTGCCTATTCGCCGTCGGGAGATAAAGTGGCTGCGGCTGGCTATGACAAGACGATCTATGTCTGGGATTTGTCAGACGCAGATGGTCGTCTCAGCCAGTCTCTCATTGCCGATGAGGAGAGCCTGCTCGCGCTTGTCTGGTCTCCGGACGGCAAGGTTATCGTTACAGCTTCATCTGACGGGTCGATTCGATTCCGCGATCCCAAGCTCGATCTGCTCGGCGTCATCGATCATCAACCCGACTGGGTTGACGCCCTCGCAATGAGCCCCGATCAGAGATGGCTTGCCGCGGGTAGCTACGATGGCACTCTCAGCTTCTATGACGTCAAGACCTACAAGGAGACGAGAGACTCGATTAAGGTCTTCGAGGCGCTCGAGCCGTCTTCCCCGGCCAAAGCGAGTCAGGCGGCCAGCCGATGAAATGCACCAGCGAAATCCATAACGAACGCCTCACATTCTTGATCTGTGTAGTGGGTCAACGCTGGAATCGAGCAATGCGGGAGGGTCATGTGAAGACTGGGACTCTGCGCCTTCTACCGTCGCTTGCACTCGGGCTTGCTCTAGGCGTTCCCGCGTGTGCGCAGGAACCGATCATTCCGCCGAGCGTTGCCAAATTATCGCCTGCAGGAATGAAGAGAGGAAGCACAGCGACATTCACCATTGAAGGAAGAAGTCTTTCCGACGCAACGGGAGTCATCTTCGACACGCCCGGCCTCAGCGCAAAAGTCATCGAGATCACCGACGTGCCTGAAAAGATTACAGGGCCACGAGCCGGTGAAGACCTCGAAGCACAGGTCGCACGCGGCAAAAAGCAAACGGCCAGAATCGAAATTATCGCTGGTCCGGATGCATCGCCTGGCATCCATCGCTTCCGCGTGAAGACGCCGCGAGGAACATCAAATATGGTTGTGCTCGCCATAGGAACACTTCCGGAGATCACGAAGGGAGAAAAATCCGGAATGGATTCCGGCGCGCCCCAAACTGTCGAGTTGCCGGCAACGTTAGTCGGCACGATTTCTTCAACAGGCGAAAAAAACAACTATGAATTCGCCGGGAAAGCGGGAGAAGACATCGTGTTCCGGGTTCAGGCATCTACGCTCGGATCGAAACTTACATCGATGCTTTCGCTGAGCGACAGCGCAGGCCAGATTCTTGCGTCTTCGAGCCAGAATAGAAGCGGGCACGATGCGGAACTGACATTCAAGCTCCCACGCGATGGCCAATATGTTGTGTCAATCTCAGACCGCAATCTTGGGGGCGGCGCCGATCACTTTTACCGACTCGATGCCGGCGACTTGCCTTATATCACTGGAGTTTTTCCGCTCGGAGTACATGCGGGACAGGCAGCGCAAGTCTCCATACGGGGAGTCAACCTCGGCATGATAAGCACTACAAAAGTGTCTGCCCCTGCGACTGCTGAAGGCTGGACTACCATTCCGCTTGAAGTTGTGGGCCAGGGGATACGCCCGATTAATCATGCGAGACTTGCAGTCGGCAATGAGCCAGAGATCACTGAGACGGAGCCCAACGACTCAATAGACCACGCGCAATCGCTATCGCTTCCCATCACTATCAATGGCCACATCGATGGGGCAGCCACGCGCGGCTCAAGTGCCGATGAGGACTACTTCCGATTCCATGCAACAAAGGGCGAGAAGCTGAACATCGATGTTGCCGCGGCGCGATTGGATTCTCCACTCGATTCGGTGATCGAAATTCTTGACGCACAGGGAAAGGCAATTTCGCGCGCGACCATTCGTTGTCTGAACGAAACCATAACGACTCTGTCCGACAAGGATTCCAGGACGACCGGAATACGTCTTGTATCCACGACCAATCTGCACGAAGAAGACTACGTGATGGTGGGCGATGAATTGAATCGCATCGACTTCATTCCTGATCAACCCGATGCCGACACGATCCTTACGGGAATGGGCGGCGTTCGCCTGGCTTACCTTGGAACTTCGCCGGACGTCCATCCCGTAAACACACCCGTGTATAAGGCCCAGATTCTAGCGCCTGATGCCGAATTCCCATCCAACGGCCTGCCGGTCTTTCATCTTACCTGGCGCAACGATGATGGAGGACCGGGATATGGCGCCGATTCAAAACTCGATTTCGTTGCTCCCGCGGATGGCGATTATTTTCTCCACCTTAAAGATGTGCGCGCGATGGAGGGACCCGATTTCGCCTACCGGCTGACCGTTCGCGACGAAACCCCCGACTTTAAACTTCGGGCTGAACCGGCTAATCCAAATATTCCCAGAGGTGGATCGGTTCCCGTGACTGTTTCCGTAGACGCGATTCGAGCGTTCGACGGCCCGATAGAGATTACCGTCAAAGGGTTGCCAAAAGACGTCTCTGCAAGTTCCGCCGTAATTCTTCCTGGACAGATTTCTACCGTGTTGGTCTTGACCGCTTCTCCCGACGCCACGCCAGATGCTCCTCCGGCGCCGATCCAATTTATTGGTCATGCGGTTGTCAACGGCCACGACCTGTTTCGAGAGGCAAACAAGAATGCGGAGGACGATAGCGATCAGCTGCTGCAACTCGCGTCCATCGCGCCGGCACCTGACGTAGTTGTGACGACCGAATCGCGTGAGATCGCTCTCGAACCGGGAAAGGATGTAACAGTCACCCTGCACGTCGAGAGACAAAACGGATTTAAGGGGCGCGTTCCTTGCTCTGTTGAGAATCTTCCTCCGGGTGTGCGGGTTGTCAATGTCGGGCTCAACGGAGTGCTCGTGACTGAAGCCCAGTCGAGCCGTACGTTCACGTTGCACGCTGAAGATTGGGCTCGACCTGTGAGCCAGCCGATTTATGTCATAGGTTCAGTCGAGTCGAATTCACCAACCATGCACCCATCAGCCCCTCTCCTTCTCAAGGTAGCGGCAAAGAACCAGACCGCAAATGCGAATTTGGCTCCAAACGAAAAAAACGAGCCGCTTTCGACCCACAAGGACGCGCAGCATCGATGAATGCTTGCCAGAACTGAAGAGAGGCGCAGGATCTGGGCGGTCAAGTGGAATTCGGATGCTTGGCATCGCTTTACCTCAATGGGTATATTGTTTCTGTCTCGATACTTGTTAGAAATCTTCCTCGCTTCAAGACTTTCCCGCAACACGAGGTCAAATCATGGGGCTCACGCCGAGAGGTCGACGCCTTGCCCGCTGGACAGTAGTTCCGCTGACACTGGCTGCATCGATCTTCTGCGCTACTCTCCACAATGGTCGGCCGGTTGAGGCAACCGCGACACCATCGGAGCGCAGCATCCAACTGGGCAACGCAAGCGCCGGCTCGCTCTACGCGCTCAGCCTGGCTGTAAAGGATCCCACGCTGCTTCAGGGGACCGACGCTGTCCGAGTGACCGTGAGGGATGCGCAGGGAGAGGTAGAATCCAAGTGGCTGCACGCTGCTGATCTCGACCTTTATCTCACTCTTCGACCTCGGTCAGCTGGACCCGTGACCGTCAGTCTCTCGTCATCCTCTTCCGCTTCCATTCCCGAGATTAGTTCGCGTCTCAGTAAGATTCTCCAGCCAGTGGTTCAGCACGAGAACGCCCCCGATCTGAATCGCGGCGTCATTGCGGCCTCGCCGAACGGCACCTGGAAAGAGGCGCAATCTTTTGAACTGGGGCAAACGATCTTTGGTAGCGACGACGAAAGACCTTACGCTCCATCAAAGAGCGAGGATGCCTATCAAGCAATGGTGAAAGGTTTCCAGTGGTTCCGATTTACGTTCCGCGAAAAGCAACCCAAGCTTGTCTACTTCGTATTGAATGTGACAGATCGTGATGTTCCGCTCGACGTAGACATCTTTCAATTAGGCAAGGACTCCAGCGGAAAGCCGGATGTGGTCTCATTTACCGACGGAGAATTCGTCTATCAAATCGAAGCAACCCAGAACTATCCGGGACTTTATAAATTCCGTACGCGCATTCTTCAGCCGGGTCGCGAGTATTACGTCCGCGTAGCCGCAAATCATCCGGCCTATCAATTGCACACGTACGAATACGCGGTGCCGCCGGGCAAAGACTCGGGGCGGGATCCGCACGAGGCAGTGCGCGCTGGCATGGATTTCCTTGTCAACATGGGCGATTCGTGGCTCTCCAACACGCCACGCCGAGGAGCGATTGCATTGCGCACCACCATGCAGCACTCCGAGACGCAGCTATGCATCGCCTGCCATCCGACGCAATTCACCACGCGCGCGTATATCAAGGCTGTGCAGAACGGGTACGCGCCGACCCAGCGCGCAAGTCTCGAGTTTCTGACCGATCGCATCTATAACAACGCCCGTCCGCTCTACGGAGAGCCGAATACCAACTGGGTGCGCATCATCTACACCGCACGCACCGAGGCCAGTCGTCTCCCGCTCATCGCGCATGCCTTTGAGCAGAACGTAACGCACGATCCGCCTCGAAAGAATTTCGACCTGCCTTACGCCCGATTCCTGAAGATCCATTACAAGGGCGTGACCACGATGCCGGGCGATGAGGCGGACGGCTGCGAACCTGATGTGAGCCCCTTCGAGATCGCTTCGCAGAGTTGGCACACTTTCGACCTGGCTTATACCGAAACACACGAGCAGGATTGGCTTGCCGAGCGAGATCACGTGGAGCAATTGGCTCTGCCTTACGAGCCTAAAAATATCATCGACGTGAGTTGGAAGATCATGCTCTTGTCGGAGATCAATCGCGAGAGATACTCCTCACAAATCGATGCGCTCATCAACAAGCTTTATGAATATGAGACGCCTGAGGGAGGCTGGCCTTATCCGTTAGACAAGAAGGCAAAGCCAGCGGACTTTGTCTCGTATAACGCAGTGCTCGCGCTGGCCGAGGCTGGCCGCCGGCCTGAGACCGATGAGCATCTCGCAATTGCCGTGAAAGCCATGCTGGCGGCACAGCGGCCTGAGGGTAGCTGGGAGGGTGATCCGGTCTATCAGGGCTTCAACACTCCATTTCGAGCAACGCAGTTTGCGGTGATGGCGCTCTCGACGCTTTATCCGGGAAATGCCAAGGCTAAAAATTGGAACGCGGCGTACCCTCCACCTGCCGCGACTCTCGCGACGAATGATCTGCCGATGCTTTTGCAGCAGCTCGACCAATATTGGGACCTGGCACCAGAACCGGTGTTGCACCAAATTCGCGAAGTGGTGGCGAAGAGCGATCAGCCACTTGCGCGGGAAGCCGCAGCCCGCGCGCTAGGACACATGGCTGATCCGGGCGCCATGCAAGTTCTGATCGTAGGCCTCGGTGATCAAACCAAGATGGTGCAAGCCTCTTCTGCATATGCAATCCGCATGATTCTTTCGCGTCGGCAGGATGCGGCACCCGAAGGGCGCAAGTTGCTCGCTCAAGCTCTTGCGTCACCCGATGCGCGAACTCGCTGGGGCGCTGCCCGTGTCTTTAATCAGCACTTCCGCGATCTGACCGATGATCCGCAATTGTTGGCTGCCCTTGAGAAGGATCTCAATGATCCTGTTCCTTACGTTCGCTTTGAAGCTGCCGGAGGAGTGTGGCGCTGGTACTACTGGCAGGTGAACCAGCCGGAAGTTCGTCGCGGCACGCTGGAAGCGCTCGCAACACGGCTCAATACCGAATCAGATGCGATGGTTCGGCGCGGCCTGCAAGAGAGTATCTACAACCTTCTTGACGAGAACACGGGATATCTCTCCGCGTGGGTCCGTGCAAGTTCGAAAGACGAGGACAAGGATCGCATCAATTCGGGATATGAGGCTGTTGCGCGCGACCAGGCCCAGGTGCTCGCCAAGGTCTTGCGTGAAGGGACTCCGTCGGGCCGTGAAGGCATTCTCAATGCACTGTGGGACTTCCATATTCGTCACTACGCGTTGCCGCAACTCAAGTCAGACACCGTATCGATCGGCCTCCCGGCAGTTCTTACCAAGTATGTGACGGGCGTGCCCGATCTTCATCGGCCCGGCTACGAGTACTCGCCGTATCGAGAAGCCGTCGACTTTAAGTACGAAGTTTCGAATACCTTCTTCCAGACCCGCATCGGCAATGACAGCGACCTGATTCACTTCTTCAAGAGTTCCGGACCTGAATTGGAAGATGCCTTGTTGGCTTGTCTCAAGGGCGCCAACGCTCCGATGAAGATTGAAGTACTGAAAGCAGGCAGCACCCTGAGTGCAGCTGGTGACCCACGGTTCACCCTGGCAGCTCTCGACTTGTCAGAAGACTCGAATCCAGAGGTGCGGCAGACTGTCCGCTATGTCTACGAGGGAGGCCAGCGAGGAATTCTCAATCTCGAGACGCAGGCCGCGCCCGATCCAAGACTGGTTTCGAAGGTCGTCTCGATTCTGAATCACGGAAATCCTGACAGCCAGGCTGTAGTTCTGCCTCTGCTTTCCGCATTGCCGGAAAACTCTGTGTGGGAACAGCAGGCAGGCGTGCAGAATGCGCTTCGTTCAATGCTTGAGGAACAGCCGCAACCTAAAAACTACGCGCAGATCCTCGACGCCGCGTCTTCTTTCAAGAGCCTCATGCAGGAGCCGAAGCTTCAGAAGCAGGTGTTGGCTGAGTTGCAGTCCTTCGACCCGGAGGTGCAGCGGGCCGCATTGAGGGTTTGCTTCGAGCACTTCTTGCGCGATCCGCAAACCGCGCTGGAGGTGAAAACGGCATTTGCGGGCCTGAACACATCCGCCCTCCGAATTCTTATGGAGGATGCCGGCAACCCACAATTTCTTAAGAGGCGATTGGGCGTCGCGGGAGGCGCAGTGTCGCAGGACCAGGACTATCTTGATCGACATACTGCTGCATTAAAACTCAAGGAACCCCTGGAATATCCAATCGTTGTCGATACGGTGCTCGCGAGCCTGCTCAATGAAGATGCCAACGTAAGTGCCGCAGCGTTGGATACGCTACGCAAGGTTAAGGGCATCGAGCAACGGCCGGATTTTCGGGTGGCAATGAAGAAGCTTCAAACTTCAACCAACCCGCGCCTCAAACTCATCTCTGCCAATGTGCTGCAAGGGAAGAATCTGAACGAGGCGTTGGTCGACGTGCAACCCGGATCAGTTCTCGATTTTCGGTACTTTGTGACTAAGATCGAGCCGATCCTGGCGAGGCCCGGGCCCGATGGCAAGGCATGTGTCTTTTGCCATGCCAGTCATGTGATTTTCAAACTGGAACCGCCTAACGCCGAGGGCATCTTCTCAGACCAGGACAGCAAGGAAAACTACAAATACGCGATGCGCATCGTGGACATCACGGCTCCCGACAAGAGCCTGTTCTTGATCAAGCCAACCCGGCCGACGGACAGTGCGGGCAATGTCGGCGACTATCTTGCTACGCACAATGGCGGCCAACGCTGGCATGGAAATGAATCGAGCGATCAGTATCGGACCATTCTGGAATGGATTCGAGGAGGTCGCCTCGAGACAGCCAACGCGCAGAAGTAGAACGATCGAAGGAGAGTGACCGAGCCAGAAGCCAGACGCAGTCACTCCCCTCGCAGCGCTCGCATGGGATCGATTGACGCGGCTCGAAGCGCAGGTAACCCAGAGGCTGCCACGGCTAGCAGCAACACCGCCACTGCGGCCACCGACAACGCGAACGGATCGAACGGACTCACTCCGAAGAGCAGCGACCGCAGCAGACCGGAAGCCGCCACAGCGCCCGCCAGTCCAATTACGCATCCGACCAATGCCAGTTTCGCGCCTGACTGCAGAATCAGTCGCATGATTGCTCCGCGCTGCGATCCGAGCGCCATACGGATCGCCATCTCCTGCACTCGCGATGCAACCGAAAACGCGATCACGCTGTAAATTCCCAAGACTGCCAGCAGAACCGCGGCAAACGCAAAGCTGCCAATGAGAATAGTGTTGAATCGTCGCGGAGCCTCACTTTGCGACACCGCCTGCTCCATCGTCTGCACTTGCGTCAACGGCAGCAGAGGATCGATGGACCGTACAGTTGAGCGCAAAGCATTTTCCATCTGCTCCGGCGGCAGCGTGGACCGCAACACAATATATCCATAGTTACCGTTCAAATCCGTGGGCGATGCCAGTGCGCCCACGGCATCCTCTGCCTGGGCCACAGGGACGTAGTACTGCTGCTTCGAAGGCTCATCGGGGGACGACAACTTCACATCTGCCACTTCGCCCACCACCGTCAGCCACGGCGTCTGCATCTCGGCCGTACCGATCCGCAGCCTCTTGCCGATCGGGTCCTGCCCAGGCCAGTAGTGTTGCGCCATCTTGTGATTCACGATCAACACCAGTTGCGACCCATGCCGATCCGACTCCGTAAACACCCGCCCGCGCAGCATCGGAATCCCCATTGCAGGAAAGAAATTTCCAATCACGTACGAAACGGTCGCCAGGTTCATGTCCGCGCCCTTGGGCGGAGTGAATCCTTCCACCACAAACGTCTGGTTGTTATTGTTGTTTCCCGCCGGCACCAGGCTGGTCAGTCCCACCGCCGTCACTCCGGGCAGCGGATTCAAGCGCGCCAGCAGGTCGCGATTGAATTCATCCACTTGTGTCTGCTTCTCGTATTGTTTTTGTGGCAGGGAATAGGAAGCCGTGGTCACATGGTCTGGCCGATATCCAAGATCAACCGAGCGCATTTTTTCAAAACTTCGCAGCAGCAAGCACGACGTAGTCAGCAGCACCAGGGCAATCGCAATCTCTGCCACCACCAGCGTCGATCGCAACCGCGCATGGCCGCTGCCCTCCGACCCGCTCCTGCCGCCTTCTTTCAGGTTCGCATTCACATTTGTGCGTAGCGCGGCAAACGCCGGAGCCAGCCCACAAACGAGACCAGTCACCAGGCCCAACAGCAGGGCAAAGCCCACCACACTCCAGTTCAAACCGATCTCATTAATGCGCGGCAGACTCTCAGGAAGCAGGGTCTTGCCTACTCGCAACGCAATCGCAGCCATAACTAATCCCAGCAGTCCGCCGCTCAAGCTCAGCAGAAGACTCTCCAGAATCGCCTGCCGCAGCAGTGCTGACGCCCGCGCACCCAGCGCGAGCCGCACCGCCACTTCTCTTTGTCGCCGAATCGCTCTTACCAGCATCAATCCCGCAAGGTTTACGCAGGCAATCAGCAGCACAACTGCTACCGCCAGAAAAAGCGTCCGCAGCAATGGCCGGGTTTGTTCCGTCGTTTCTTCCTGCAGCGGCCTCACGAGAGCGCTGATGCGCAGGTTCGCCATCATTGCCGGATAGCCGCGCATAATCTCCCGCGCCACTGTATCCGCATCGGATTGCGCCTGCTGGGCAGATACGCCCGGCTTCAGGCGCCCAATCATCTGGTAGCTCCAGTTCGCTCCCGCCTGCGGTGTCAGTTCATCCGCTCTGAAACTCATCGGTACCCACAACTCCACGCGGTTCAATTGTCCCGAGTAGAGCGGAAACTCAAAGTTCCGCGGCATCACGCCGATCACCACGTACGGCTTCCGGTCCAGCAGAATCTTCGTTCCCAGAATCTGTTCGTCCCGATGAAACCGGTTAACCCACGCTGGATAACTCAACACCACCACCTGCTGGCTGTGCTCATCCTCGTCAACGGTAAAAAATCTGCCCAGCATCGGATTCACGGCCAGCGCAGAGAAAGCTCCCGCCGTCATGCGCGCGGCCGACACTTGCGCCGGCTCGCCGTTGCCCGACAGCTCAAACCCCGCGCCCTGATATCCGCCCAGCGCAGAAAACCCATGTGTCTCCCGCGTATAAGCACGGATGTCCGGCACTGTTACGCCCACCTCGTTGTTGCCGCCTAGGTTCACTCCCGCCAGCCGGTCCGACAACACCATCAACCGATCGGAATCCGGAAACGGCAGCGGCCGTAATAGCACCGCTTCGACGATCGAAAAGATCGCCGTTGTCGCGCCAATGCCGAAAGCAAGCATCAGCACCGCCGTGATTGCAAACCCAGGAGACTTGGCGAGTTGCCGCACCACAAAGCGAAGATCGAATAGCAATTTCTGCATAGGGAATTCCTCACTGAGTCCAGGCTAGGAGGATTCCTGCAATTAATCAGCCACGTCCGTATCCGCTAAGCCTCTTGAAATGAATAGTTAGAGTTCCCGTCGGCGTGGGGCCATATTTGGCAGTGTTCGATCTCGAAATAAATGTCCGCAAGTGAACACGATGGGCGCTCCGGCTTGACACCGCCGGCGGCGTTACAGAAGAGCGCAAAAGTGGATCAACGCGAAAGTGCCGAGGATTCACACGAATTGACGCAGGGGAGAAGCTAAGTCGCTGGATTGCGCAGGAAAGCGGCAAGCAATTCGTATTGATCGCTCGCGATGTAGTCGACTCCTGCCGATCGCGCAGCGCGCCAGCGCTCTTTGGCGGCCACGAGCGAGCCGAAGTTATAGCTGCGGAACCACCCGTTGCAGCTTTCTTCTTTGTCCGTTGCTCCGTCAAGCGTGTAAAAGCGAATCCAGAGATTGTGGGAATGGGCATGGCGCACCAGCAAGCGAAGGCGATCCTCCGCGGCTCGGGTCCACACGCCGGCGTGCGCCTGGCCGCCTTTTTCGACTACGCTCCAGGAATTGTTCCACCAGCGGCGATAGTTGTTAGCGGGCTCTGGTTCGAGCACGTCGGGTGCGGCCATCGAGTCCGTCAAATTGTTGGTATGTACGGCGCCGAAGACGAGGAGTTGGCCGCCATCGGGGACCGCATCATAGAAGACAGATTGTTGAACGTCCGACTCTCCGGTGAGGACGAGGATGGGACGAACCGTGAGGGTTTGGACTTTGGCAGGGTCCGCAGTTTTCGGGGCAGTGGTGAGCCAATCCTGGTATTTCGTAAGGAGCGCCCAGACATCCTGAAGGTGCGCCGGCTCCTCGGTCTTGAAGTCGAGGTTGAGCGTGATCAGCGGCCAGTCGCCGTGATTCCCCTCTTTTATCGCTCGCTCAACGATGGGGCGAACGCGATCAAAGAAATAGTGCTCCATTGTGGGCTCGTGGCCACTTATGGGGTCCCCGTGGGCTACAACGGACCACGATTTTCCGGTCTTCGGATCTGTATACCAATAGAGGTCCTGCTCAATGGCAACGGGCGTACCCGCAGATAGTGCACGGTCAATGCGGTCGTACCACCACTCGTAATATGGGTAGCAGTTATGCGCATCCATCACCGAGCGGCTGCCAGGAAGCGACTGTTTGTCAGGGGCAGCCTGAGAACTTGAGACGACGGAACAACCCAGGAGAAACAGGAAGAAAGCGGCGCGGCGCATGTGCTCCTTTCAATTTCCTTTGAATTTCGAAGTTACCAGCTTCGCACGCGGAGTTGTTCATCGGCCGCCAGGGAAATTCAAGAGAAAGAGACAGGGAAGGCAGTCGCGCCCGAGAGAACATTGGGATTCCGGGGCGGATGCTACGAGAGCCGGGCTGCCAGAGCGCAACCTGGGTTCACACCTGGGTTGGAACAAGGAATCGGAGCTCTCGGCAAGCTGCTAAATTTGTGAGTGCTTTTGGTGGACCTGATCGGGATCGAACCGATGACCTCTTCCATGCCATGGAAGCGC
>Ga0207683_10000286_pt1 | contig 45296 bp, 47 predicted proteins | sample KBSM73metaG_FD_184333 | JGI IMG/M metagenome (GOLD analysis project Ga0207683, IMG submission 184333) | Miscanthus rhizosphere microbial communities from Kellogg Biological Station, Michigan, USA - KBS M7-3 metaG (SPAdes) (version 2) | ecosystem: Host-associated > Plants > Roots > Rhizosphere >... | reverse complement strand
TGCCCGTCGACGGTCTTGCCCTGGGCCGTCGCGATGTCCGCGAGCGACTTGCCCGAGCGCAGCTGCGTGGCCAGCTCCGCGGGCTTCAGGCCGAGATAGGTCGCGACGTCGCTCACGCCTGCCATGAGGCCAGGTCCGCCGAAATCGAAGCCGAAGCCGAAGCGCATCCCGCCGGGCCCGCCGAAGCCGAAACGGCCGAAGTGGCCGCGCGGGCCGCCGAAGCCGGGGCCGCCGAAGATCGGCTGCGTGCCGTCCGCGATGCGCTGCTTGATCGCGTCGCCCTGCTCCTTGGTCAGCTTGCCGGCCGCCACCTGCGCGTCGACCTGATTGGAGAGCGCCTGCTTGAGCGCGTCGCTGAGCTTGGCCGGGTCGACCCCGAGCGTGCCGGCGGCGTCGTTCACGATCGCCTGGCTGCGCGCCTGCGGAGAATCATCCTTGGACGCGGCATAGGCCGCGCCGCCGCTGACCACCGCGATGACGGCGAGCGCACCAAGGATCATCCGGAACGTACGTCTGGTCGTGCGTGGCTCGGGGGTCATCCCGCGCTCCCTTCACAGGCATGGCCTCTATGCGTTCAGTCAACCAGCGCCTTCTGAGACCACCCGCACACATTCCTGGGTCCACGCTGTGAACAGCACAGGTCTGCGATCGGCGCAGGATCGCTCCTGAGAGCGACGCGGGCTCGCGCTCGGGACCGACGGCAACGACAGAATGCGCCCGTAGCGTGACCGCATGAGCATGACTCCCCCACCCCGCCGATCCGCCGCATATCGCCTTCCCGGCGTCTTCGCACTCGCCCTCGTGGGCGGCGCCGGCATACTCACGGCCCACCGGGCCGAGCAGACCTTCAGCGACCGGGCGACGACATCCCGCCCCGCCCCCGAGCTGCTGCGGCTGCACAGCTCGAGCGCAGACATCGAGCTCGTCCCCGGCTCGGGCAGACGCATCCAGATCGAATGGAAGGCAGATTGGGTCGGCGGCCGGCCATCGCACTTCCTGCGCACGAGCGGCGGGGTGATCGAGCTGGGCGGCTCCTGCCGCGGAGGCCTGACCCACGTCACCGGCCTGTTCGCGTTCCAGAGCCCCTGCTCGATCCGCTACCGCATCTCAGTGCCGCAGGGCCAGGCGATCCGCCTCGACGTCGACTCGGCAGACACGTCGCTGACCGGCCTGCGCGGGCCGATCACCGTGCACGCCAGCTCCGGCGACATCGCCGCGCACGACCTGCGCTCGGATCGGGTCGAGCTGAGCGCCTCGTCGGGCGACATCTCGGCCTCGTTCGCACGAGCACCGACCTCGCTCAGGACGAGCGCCTCGTCCGGCGACGTCTCCGTGCGCGTGCCCGCCGGGCGCTACCACGTCACGGCGTCGGCGAACTCGGGAGATCGCTCCGTGCGCGACTTGCTCGAGGACCCGTCGAGCAAGCGCACGATCGTCGCGCGAACGCACTCGGGCGACATCTCGATCGCCGGGACCGCCCGATGAACGCCGCACTCTTCGTCACGGAGACCTTCGCCCCACTCTGGCGCCGCCGGACCTACGCCGCCGCGCTCTACCTCATGCTCGCGCTGCCGATCGGGTTCGTCGGCTTTCTCGCACTCGTGGTCGGCTTCGCTCTGGGGATCGGCCTTGCCGTCGTCTGGGTCGGCATACCGCTCCTGCTCGGCGTCCTCGCGCTGAACCGTGGCTTTGCGGCCCTCGATCGCCGGCTCGCCAACCGCCTGCTCGGCACCGGGATCCCCGCGCCGGCGGCGCAGCGGACGCGCGAGGGCACCCTCATGAAGCAGGTGACGACACTCATCCGCGCACGCTCGACGTGGCGAGCGAGCCTGTGGCTCCTCCTGCGCTTTCCGCTTGCGGTAATCACGTTCGTCGTGCCGCTCGTCGTCGCTTCGACGGGCTTTGCGCTCGTCGCCGCTCCGTTCTCGAGTGCCTTCATCCGGGCCGATTCCGTCGTCGGAGGCTCCGCCGCGACGGCCGCGGTGTGCGTCGCAGGCGGATGCGCCCTGGTCGTGCTCACGACGCACGTCGTCGATGCGCTGGCCTGGCTGCACGGTGCCCTCGCGCGCAACTTGCTCGGGCCCTCCCGCGCGGACGAGCTCGCGCAGCTGGCGGCGCGCTCGGAGCGGGCCGAGGGCCGTGCGGAGCTCGCGCGCGAGCTGCACGACTCGGTCGGGCACTCGGTGACCGCCGCCGTGCTGCAGGCGAGCGCGGCGCGACGCGTCCAGGAGAGCGACCCCGCCTTCACGGCAGAGGCGCTGGCTGCGATCGAGACGCAGGGCCGTCAGGCGCTCGACGAGCTCGACCGCGTGCTCGCCGTCCTGCGCGACGAGCAAGCGGAGGCGCGACCGTCGCCGACCCTGGACGACGTCGACGAGCTGCTCTCGCGCACACGAGCAGCCGGTGTGCAGCTCGCCATCAAGCGCAGCGGCGACCTCGAGCGCGTGCCGCCGGCGGTCGGACGCGACGCCTACCGCGTCCTGCAGGAGGCGCTCACGAACGTCATGCGGCACGCCTCGGGCTCGACGGCGACCGTGTCGCTCGCCGTCGGCGACGACGCGCTCGACGTCACCGTGGAGAACGGGCCGGGTGTCTCGATCCAGCCCGATCGCAGGAGTGGCGGGAACGGCTTGCGCGGCGTGCGCGAACGCGTGCGGGCGCTCGGCGGGTCGCTGACGACGGACGAGACGGCCGCCGGTGGCTACGTACTGCACGCCGAGCTCCCGCTACGGTCGGAGGCATGAGCGCAGGCCCCTCGCGCGTGCGGGTGCTGATCGCGGACGACGACGTGCTCGTTCGCAGCGGCCTGCGCACGATCCTCTCGACCGAGGCCGACATCGAGGTGGTCGGCGAGGCGGGCGACGGCTTCGAGGCGGTGCGGCGGTCGGCCGAGCTCGATCCCGACGTCGTCCTGATGGACGTCCGCATGCCGAACCTCGACGGCATCCAGGCGACCCGCCGCATCATCGGGCGCTCCGCCGCCCGGCCGCGGGTGCTCGTGGTCACGACCTTCGAGCACGACGACTACGTCTTCGACGCGCTGCGCGCCGGCGCCAGCGGATTCGTGCTCAAGCGCGTCCAGCCGGAGGAGCTCGCGCAGGCCATCCGCATCGTCGCTGCGGGCGAGTCACTCGTCTTCCCCGCGCTCACGCGCTCGCTGGTGGAGCGGCACACCGTCCGCCTCGAGCCCGGCGACCGGCGAGCCGAGCTCGTGGCCTCGCTGACCGAGCGCGAGGCCGAGATCCTCCGGCTGGTGGCACGAGGCCGCTCGAATCAGGAGATCGCGGACGAGCTCGTCGTGGCCGTCCACACGGTCAAGTCGCATGTCGCGCACGTGCTCGCGAAGCTCGAGAGCCGCGACCGCACGCAGGCCGTGATCGTCGCCTACGAGACCGGTTTCATTCGCCCCGGCGACTAGAGCTGGCTTCATCCCTGAGAGCGAGTCGATTTCGCTCCGGCGTCCGATGGCAGGCCGCGCGGCGGCCGCGAGAGTCGTTGGCATGACTCATCGACTCGCACCACCCCGCCTTGCCAACTGGAGCGCACATCGCCCGTGGAGGGCGCTGGGTCTGTGGCTGCTGTTCGTCGTCGTGTGCCTCGCGGGGGGCACCGCAGTCGGCACCGTGATGGATTCGAGCGACGGCGGCAGTGGCGATTCCGGCGCCGCCGACCGCATCGTCGACCGCGCGAGCTTCTCGGATCAGCAGCAGACCGAGCAGGTGCTCATCCGCCGCCGCGACGGCGGGCCGTTGAGCCTCGCCGACGCGAGGCGCGCCCGCGGGGCCGTCGCGACCCGCCTTTCGCGCGTGCCTGCCGCGGGGCACATCTCTGCCGTCAAGCTGTCGGCGAACCACCGTGCGGCACTGGCCACGTTCACGATCGCGGGCGATGCCGACACGGCGAGCGACCGCGTGGCGCCCATGCTGGCCGCGGTCGCCCAAGCCGGCCGCACGACGCCGGAACTGCGCATCGAGGAGGTCGGCGGAGCAGCCATCGACAAGGCGCTGAACGACAAGCTCGGCAACGACTTCCAGAAGGCCGAGCTGCTCTCGCTGCCGCTGACGCTGCTGATCCTGATCGTCGTCTTCGGCGCCCTGGTCGCGGCGGGCATCCCGTTGATCCTGGCGCTGACCTCCATCCTGGCCTCCTTCGGCCTCGCGGCACTTGCGAGTCACGCCTTCCCCCAGACGGAGAACCTCAAGAGCATCCTGCTGATCGTCGGCATGGCGGTGGGCGTCGACTACGCGCTCTTCATGCTGCGCCGCGCGCGCGACGAGCGGCAGCGCGGCGCCGGCGTGCGCGAGTCGGTGCTGATCGCCTCGGCGACCTCGGGGCGCGCCGTGATCGTGTCCGGGCTGACGGTGGCCGTCGCGATGGCGGGGATGCTGCTCGCCGGCGACTCGACCTTCGAGTCGCTCGGCATCGCCGCGATGCTGGTCGTCGGCGCCGCCGTGCTCGGGGCGCTCATGGCCCTGCCCGCCCTGCTCGTCCTGATCGGCGACCGCGTCGACCGCGTGCGGGTGCCGTTCCTGCACAGACTGCGCCGCCGCGAGGGCGGGAGCCGCATCTGGGGCGCGCTGATCCCGCGCGTGCTCGCTCGTCCCAAGCTCGCGCTCGGGCTGGCCGCAGGCGCGCTCGTCGCGCTCGCGCTGCCGGCGCTCGGCATGCACACCCGGCTCACGAGCGCCAAAGACCTGCCGCGCTCCATCCCGATCATGCGCAGCTACGACGCGCTCACGGCTGCGTTCCCGTCGCAGGGCGACACGCACACGCTCGTGCTCGAGGCCGCCGACGTGCGGGCGCCCCGCGTGCAGAGCGAGGTCCGGAATCTCGAGCGCGAGCTTCGCGGCAACTCCGACTTCGCCGTCGGGGCGAAGCCCGACACGCAGGTCTCGCGCGATCACACCGTCGAGCAGATCGAGCTCGCCTATCCGGGATCGAGCGACGGCGAGGCTGCCAATCACGGCCTGAGCGAGTTGCGCCACACCCTCGTTCCCGCAACCGTCGGCACGGTCGCCGAGGCACACGTCACCGGCAATGCCGCGGGGTCGCACGACTTCAACGCGCTCGTGTCGGCGCGCCTCCCGATCGTGATCGGGTTCGTGCTCGTGCTCACTCTCCTGCTCATGCTCGCGAGCTTCCGCAGCCTGCGCATCGCACTGGCCACGATCGGGCTCAACCTGCTCTCCGTGGCGGCCGCCTGGGGGCTGCTCGTCGTCGTCTTCCAGCACCACTGGCTGGACTCGCTGCTGGGCATCCGCACCAACGGCGCGATCGTCGCCTGGCTGCCGCTCTTCCTGTTCGTGATCCTGTTCGGGCTCTCGATGGACTACCACGTGTTCCTGCTCTCGCGCATCCGCGAGGCCTACCGCGGTGGAGCATCGGCGAGCGACGCCATCGCGATCGGCGTCGAGCGCACGGCGGGAGTCGTCACGAGCGCCGCCGTCGTGATGGTCGGAGCGTTCGGCGTGTTCGCGACGCTCTCGCTGATCGAGATGAAGCAGCTGGGCGTCGGCCTCGCGACGGCGGTGCTGCTCGACGCCACGATCGTGCGCGGCGTCCTGCTGCCGGCGACCCTGCAGCTGCTCGGCGAGCGGGCGTGGGACGAGGCGCGCTGGCTCAAGCGAGTGCCGTCGCTGGGGCACGGCGACGGCACCGTCGCGGTCAGAAGCCGAGTGTCTCCGGAACGAGGATGACCGTGATCCGCCCGCCGGGCTCCTGCTCGATGATCAGCGACTTTGCCAGCAGGCTGCCCGCATACCCGACGCTCTGCATCCGTCCGTACTCCCGCGGCAGCGCGTACTCGCGCAGGCGCCGCAGTCCGTGGGGCACGTCGCTGACGAGCTTCTGGTGACCGACGACGAGGATCACGGTGCCGGCCGCGTAGGCGTACGCGCCGAGCTGGCTGCCGGAGCCCGACCCGACCACGACGACGCCGTCGTCCGTGATCGCGTGGGCGCTGCCCACGATGTAGTCGGGCGCCGCGCCGAGCTTGCGCATCTCGCGACCCTGCGTCTCGCGGTCGAGCAGCGCGAGCTTGGCGCGCACCGAGTCGTAGCGGCCGGATTCCTCGATCTCGGTCCGGATGCCGAGCTCGGTCAGGGTCTCCGAGAGGGCGGTGTGGACCTCCGCCCCCTCGGGGATCGCGTCGAGCACGAGCTGCCTCGCCTCGGCGCCGTCGGCGACGAGGTGCGCGTGGAACCCGCGGGCCGACAGCGCCCCGGCCGTGCGCTCGAGCCGCTCGCGATCGGCTGGGGCGGCGAACTCGGCGTTGGCCGGGCCGGGGTCGGGCAAGACGAAGCTCACGATGCAGTCCTCCGGGCGGTGATCCAGTCACCGACGGAACATATCTGTAGCGCCATTCGTTTGTAAAAAGGAACGAATGACAGCGACGTACACTAGACCCGTGGCACCCCTGCAGCCCCAGCCGCTCGAAACCGCCGGCGCCGCACGCTCGACCGTGCTGATCACGCGGCTCGCCCGTGCGATGCGGCGCCGCTTCGAGCAGGCCGTCGCGCCCCTCGGGCTGCGCGCACGCCACCTCGTCGCACTCACGCACCTGCAGGACTACGGCCCCTCCGCTCAGCAGACGCTGATCGAGGCGCTCGGGCTCGACGCCTCCAACCTCGTCGCGCTGCTCAACGAGCTCGAGGACGCCGGTCTCATCGTTCGCCGCCGTGATCGCGCCGACCGCCGCCGCGGCATCATCGAGCTCTCTCCGGAGGGCGAGCGGATGCTGCTCGAGGTCGACCGCGCGCTCGAGGCAGTCGACGACGAGATTCTCGCGGCTCTGAGCGCGGAGGAGCGCGCGACGCTGAACGAGCTGCTCGCGCGCGCGGGAGCGAGCGGTCCTCTCGAGTGCGACAAGGAAGCGGCCGAGGAGTGCGACTCCTCGGGCGACGAGTGCGACTCGCCGGCCTGCTGAGTCCGCCGCATCCAGCTACCAGCGGCGGCGGTGGACGTCGTTCCGCAAGGCCCTGATCGCGTCCCAGGGTTCCATCCGCGTGACGAGAGCGCTAGCCTTCGCGCAGACCGGGGTGCCTACACACGGCTGAGACCGAGCGACCGCTCGGGACCCGAAGAACCTGAACTGGGTAATGCCAGCGGAGGGAGTAGCTCGTGAAACGTTGGATCGTCGCCATCGTGCTGTGCGTCGCCGCCTGGACCGGCGCGACCGTGCCGTCGCAGGCGCGTCCCGCGCGCGACACCGTGTCCGTCGCGCTCGACTGGACGCCCAACACCAACCACACCGGGATCTACGTGGCGCAGAAGCTCGGGTACTACTCGGCCGCGGGCATCGACGTCAAGATCCTGCCCTACGCCAGCACCGCCCCCGAGACGCTCGTCAGCCACCGCAAGGCCGACTTCGGCTTCTCCTACTCGGCCGGCGTCGCCTTCGCGCGGGCGGCCGGCGAGGACGTCACCTCGGTGTTCGCCGTGCTCCAGCACACCGCGCTCGAGATCGGCGTGCGCGCCGACCGCACCGACATCGCCACGCCGAAGGACCTCGACGGCAAGACCTACGCGGGCTTCGGGACGCCCGACGAGAAGCCGCTGCTGGAGACCGTGATCCGCGATGCCGGCGGCACGGGCGTGTTCAAGAACGTCACGCTCAACACGTCCGCCTACGACGCCGTCTACCGCGGCAAGGCGGACTTCACCCTCCCGCTCGCGACCTGGGAAGTCATCCAGGCGCGGCTGGCGGGCAAGCCGCTGAAGACGTTCAAGCTGGCGCGCTACGGCGTCCCGCCGGAGTACTCCGCGCTGATCGCCTCCAGCAACGCGTTCCTGAAGGCCGATCCCGCGCTCGCGCGCCGCTTCCTGGCCGCGACCGCACGCGGCTATCAGTACGCGACCGATCACCCGCGCGCCGCGGCGGACATCCTGATCGCCGCCAACAAGCAGGTGCTGACGCAGCCGAAGCTCGTCTACCAGAGCGCCGACCTGATGGCTCGGAGCTACTACAGGGACGCCTCGGGCGGGGTCGGCGCGCAGACGCTCGGCGTCTGGAAGGGCTACGTCGGCTTCCTCTACGCACACCACGTGCTGACCGACGCCGACGGCAAGAAGCTGACCCGCCCGCCCGACTACGCGTCGTACTTCACGAACGCGTACCTGCCGCGCAAGAGCTGATGCGCGCGCGCGTGCTCGCCGTGCTGCCGCCGCTCGCGATCGTCGCGCTGCTGTTCGCGATCTGGCAGCTCTACGCGAACCTCAGCGGCATCGGCGACGACGTGCTGCCGCCGCCGAGCCGGGTGCTGTCGGTCAGCTGGGAAAACCGCGGCGACCTCTGGTCGAACACGCTGCCGACGCTGCGCGCCACCCTGCTCGGGTTCGCGCTCTCGCTCGTGGTCGGGTTCGTGCTGGCCGTCGTGATCGACTCGTCGAAGGCCGCGCGGCGCGCGCTCATGCCTGTGCTCGTCACCTCGCAGACGCTGCCGATCGTGGCGATCGCGCCGCTGATGATCCTGTGGTTCGGCTTCGACCTCACGCCCAAGGTGCTGCTGGTCGCACTCGTGACCTTCTTCCCGATCACGATCGCCTTCGCCGAGGGCTTCGCGGCCAGCGATCCCGACGCCGAGGCGCTGCTGCGCTCGATGGGGGCGGGCCGGACACGCATCTTCCGCTCGGTGCGGTTCCCCACCTCCCTGCCGTTCTTCTTCGCGGGCCTTCGCATCGCGATCACGTACGCCGTGGTGGCCGCCATCTTCGCGGAGTACGCAGGCGCGAGCGAGGGTCTCGGGATCTACATGCAGAACGCCAAGAACTCGTTCCGCACCGATCTCGTGCTGGCGGCCGTGCTCGTGACCACCCTGCTCACGCTCTCGCTGTTCGCACTCACGTACGCGCTCGAGCGCATCGCGATCCCGTGGTACCGCCTGTCCCGCCAGGGCGGCCGGGAGCGGTGAGCGCCGCAGCGCCGAAACTGGAGCTGCGCGGCCTCAGCAAGCGGTTCGGCGAGCTCGAGGTGCTGCGCAATCTGTCCTTGGAGGCGCGCACCGGAGAGTTCGTGGCCATCCTCGGGCCGAGCGGTTGCGGCAAGTCCACGGCGTTCGCGATCCTCACGGGCGGCACGCCGGCGAGCAGCGGCGAGGTGCTGCTCGACGGCGCACCCGACGGCGCGCCGGCCGGCCGCTTCGCCTACATGCCGCAGGCCGACGCGTTGCTCCCGTGGCGGCGCGTCCTCGACAACGCGACGCTGGGCCTCGAGGTGCGCGGCATGTCGCGGCGCGAGGCGCGCGAGCGCGTCCGGCCCCTGCTCGGGACGTTCGGCCTGGACGGCTTCGAGGGCGCGTTCCCCTTTCAGCTCTCGGGCGGCATGCGGCAGCGCGCGGCGCTCCTGCGCACCGTGGTGCAGGAGTGCGAGGTGCTGTTGCTGGACGAGCCGTTCGGCGCGCTCGACGCGCTCACGCGCGCCGAGATGCAGGGCTGGCTGGAGTCGGTCTGGGCGCGGTTCCGCTGGACCGTCGTGCTGATCACGCACGACGTGCGCGAGGCCGTCTACCTGGCCGACCGCGTGTACGTGCTCTCACCGCGGCCGGGAACCGTGGTGGCCGAGATCGCCGTGCCCCTCGACCGCCCGCGCTCGCTGACGGACTCGCGCCTGGCGCAGCTCGAGACCGAGCTCCTGGCGTTGCTGCTCGCGGGCTCTCAGCCCACCGAGCCGAGGTAGTCCAGCACCGCCGCGTTGAAGGCATCCGGGTCCTCCCACAGGCAGGCGTGCCCGCCCGGCACCTCGACCCACTTCGAGTCGGGCAGCTCCTCGTGCAGCCGGCGCGAGAGCTTGGGGTAGATGAGGATGTCCTCGCGGCCCACGAGCGTCATCGCCGGGCAGGTCACGGCGCCCAGACGGCCGCGGGTGTCGTGGTCCTCGATCGATGCGAGCTGCGCCAGGTAGCCCTCGACGGGCTGCGGATTGGCCGCCATCAGCCCCTCGATCTCGACCACGACGTCCTCATGCTGTTCGAAGAAGTCGGTCGTGAAGGCCCACAGGATCACCTCGCGCTGCGTGAAGCCGACGCCGAGGGTGGGCACGAGGTCGCGCCAGCAGGAGAACATCCGCAGGCAGAACGGGCCGGGATAGGAGTAGGTGCAGCAGAAGGAGGCCGAGAGCAGGCGGTCGGCATGCGCGATGGCGTACTCCTGCGCGATCATTCCGCCCATCGAGACGCCGAGCAGATGGAAGCGCTCGAGGCCGAGGGCATCAACGAGCCCGTGGAGATCGTCGGCCATCTGCGCCGAGCTGTACGGCCCGGGCGGAGTCGGCGACTCGCCCACGCCCCGGTTGTCGTAGCTGACGACGCGATAGCGCTCGGCGAACGCGGGGATCTGCGCCTCCCACGACTCCTTCGCATCGGCGAGGCCGTTCACGAGCACGAGCGTCTCGGGCCCGTCGCCGTCGATCGCATATCCCAGCTCGAGGCCGTTGGCTTGGATTGTGGGCATGACTCTCCTCCTCCTAGGTCACGTCATGAACGCAGGGATGAAGCGCGTGAGCGTGCGTGCGCCCGCCACGATGCTCGCGAGCTCGACTGCCTCGTCGACGCCGTGGATGTCGCGCACCCGCGGCCCGTAGCAGAGCGCCGGGAGTGCGAGCTCGTTGAGGTAGTGGCGCGCGTCCGTGGTCGTCGCCTGGCGGTGCGGAGCAGGCCTCGTGCCGTGCACGGACTCGTGCGCATCCGAGATCATCCGCACCAGCGCGTGTCCCGGGTCGAGCCCGTAGCCCACGGCGCGAAAGCCGCCGAAGGTCACGTTCGCACTCAGGCCCGGCGGCCACGAGGGCGCCGCCGTGGCGGCGGCGACCGCCGTGCGCACCGCGCTCTCGGCCGCGTCCGCGTTCCAGTCGGGCGGGAACCCGACGCGCACGCCGAGCCGCGCGCCGACAGGCGCGCTGGAGCGCCAGTCACCGCCCTCGATCGTGCCGACGTTGACGATGCAGCGCGCCTCGTCCTCCGGGCGGTCGCGGTTGAGCTCGTCCTCGAGCGTCCGCAGGCCCGCGGCAAGGGCGAGGCAGGCGAGGATCGGGCTCGCGCTCGCGTCCGCGGTGTGCGCGTGGCCCGCGCGCCCGGTCACGGTGATGTCGCACCAGAGCACGCCGGCGCCGCCGAGCAGCAGGTCGAGGCCGGTGGGCTCGGGCAGCAGCACCGCGTCGCCGAGCACGCCGGCCCGGATCGAGGCGAGCGTCCCGTTGCCCGTGCATTCCTCCTCGATCGCGCTGACGAAGACCAGCGATCCGCCGAGTGCCGCGGGCGCGGCGCGGCGGAGGGCCTCGACCGCCAGCAGCACCATCGCGAAGCCGCTCTTCATGTCACCCGCGCCGCGGCCGTACAGCCAGCCGTCGCGCCGCTCGGGCGCGAAGGGCGGGCTCGTCCAGAGCTCGGGCCAACCGGCGGGCACGACGTCCACGTGGCCGTTCACGAGCAGCGAAGGGCCTTCACCGCCGGCGAGGCGTCCGACCACGAGAGGGCGGCCGGCGTACGAGCCCTGGGGAACGCCGCCCAGAGGATCGGCGCCGATCGACTGCGGCACCTCCAGGAGCTCGACCGCGAAGCCGATCCGCTCGAGCTCGGCCGCCACGACAGCCTGCGCCCCGGCCTCCTGGCCCACGACGCTCGGCTCGGCCACGAGGCGCTCGAGGAACGCGAACGCACCCTCGGCGAGGGCGTCGATCTCGGCGTCGATCGTCTTCACAGCCCGATCAGCGCCGCGCGGGTCGCAGCCAGGCGAAGCGGCGGCCGAGCAGGTCGTCCACCTCGCTGCGGCCGACGAGGCCGTCGGGCCGCCGGTAGAGGATCAGCAGGATGAGCAGCGCGACGGCCATCTGCGTCAGGCCCGGAATGCCGGCGGACTCCTCGACGCGCCGCATGATCTCCGTCGTCAGCGTGACCGTCGCGGCGCCGATGACCGCGCCGGAGACCGAGGCCAGGCCGCCGACGACGATCATCGCGAGGATGTTGAACGTCTGCGTGAAGAAGAACTGCTTGGGATCGAAGGCCAGGTTGTACTGGGCCCAGATCGCGCCGCCCATGCCCATGATCGCGCCCGACAGGACCCATGCGACGTAGCGCAGGCGCACGACGTGCGCACCCAGCGCCTCGGCGGCCACCGGATCCGCGCGGCTCGCGCGCAGCTTCAGCCCCGCGTTGGACTCGCGGAACACGCGGCAGACGAAGATGGCGATCAGCGACAGGATCACGGCCGAGAGCAGTGAGGTGTTGCGCGGGATCCCGAACACGCCCGTCGAGCCGCGTGTGACGGCGTCCCAGTTGTCGAAGACGACGAAGAAGATGACGAGCACGCCGATCGTCGCCATCGCCATCGCCCCCTCCTGCATGCGCGTCAGCGGGATGCCGATCACCGCCGCGACGAGCGCGCCGACGACGGTCGAGATCAGCACCGCCGGGACGAAGCCGATGTGCGCGTGGCCGATCACCGACGGTAGGTCGGGGAGGATGAGGTGCTTGATCACGGGCGGGATCGTGAGCAGCGCCGCCGTGTACGCGCCGACGCCCATGAAGGCGACGTGCCCGAAGCTCACGATCCCGGAGTTGCCCGAGAACGACTGGATCGAGAGCACCAGGATCAGCGCGACGAAGAAGTTGACGACGACGCGCAGGTCGGCCGGGCTGGCCACGGCGTTCGCGACCAGCGCGATGGCGATCAGCGGCACGGCGAGCAGGGTCGTGCCGCGAATGCTGGTGCGAAGAGCTGGTTTCACGAGTCGCCTGTGTGGTCGGGGGTTTCGAAGCGAGCGGGAGCGGATCCCGGCTCGCTGATCCGGTTGGAACCCTTTCGAGAGCCGGGATCCGTTCCCGCGAAGCCCCTTGGCTCGCTCGGCTCTTTGAGCGGGCCAAGGGTCGCCGCAGGTCTGACGGTCGGGCGCCGAGCCGCGAACATGAGGATCACCTCGGCGCCCGACTGGCAGACCGCAGGCGATTCGAGATCCCCGAACGCCGGGCGAGGCGTGAAACCAGCTCTCAGCCAGGCGGGCATCAGCGCTCCTCCGATCGCGTGAGCAGCCCCTCGGGGCGGAAGTAGAGGATCGCGATCACGATCAGCAGCGCGAATGCGTCGCGGAACGGCGCGATGTCGACCGGCAGCGTCGCGTCGAGCGTGACCTCGATGAACGCCAGCACGAAGCCGCCGACGACGGCGCCCGAGAGCGAGCCCAGCCCTCCGATCACGCTCGCGATGAAGGCCTTGAGCACCGGGTTGAAGCCCATCGTCGGCTCGACCGTGCCTCGTCGCGCGAGGATGAAGATCGCGGCGACTCCCGCCAGCGCGCCGGAGATCGCGAAGGCGGCCATGATCACGCGATTGGCCGAGATGCCCATGAGCCGCGTGACCTGGAAGTCCTGGCTGGCGGCGAGCATGCCGAGACCCTGCACCGAGCGGCGCAGGAAGAGCGTCAGCACGACCAGCGAGAGCAGGCACGTGATCGTCGTGATCACCGGCAGCCAGCCGATCGAGTACGTGCCGCCGAAGCGGAAGGCGGTGTTGAACACGTTCGGCATCGCCACGCCCTTCTGACGGGGCGAGACGAACGCCAGGAAGAGGTTCTGGATGATCACGCTGAGCGCGAAGCTCGAGAACAGCAGCGTGACGAAGCCCGCGCCGCGCAGCGGCCGGAAGGCGATGCGCTCCATCAGGACGGCCGCGATCGAGGCCGCCACGACGGCGGAGACCACCTGGATCGCGAACGGCACGCCGTGCTCGTTCTCGATGTAGATCGTGTACGCCGCCACGGTCACGAGCTCGCCGTGCGCGAAGTTGACGAGGCCGAGGATCGAGAAGACCATGGCCAGGCCGAGCGCGAGCAGCGCGTACGTCGAGCCGAGGCTGAGCGCGTTGATCAGCTGCTGCAGGGCCTCCTGCGAGCTCATGATCCCGGCGGTCACTCGGACACTCCGATGCCGAGATACGCGCGCTCGATCTCGGCCGAGGCGCGCAGCGCGGCGGCCTCGCCGTGGCTCTCGACGCGCCCCGATGCCAGCACGTACGCCCGGTCGGCGATCTCCAGCGCCCGGTGCACGTTCTGCTCGACGAGCAGGATCGTCGTGCCCTCGCGCCGCAGGCGCTCCAGCAGCTCGAAGATCTGGTCGACGACGATCGGCGCGAGCCCGAGCGAGGGCTCGTCGAGCAGGAGCAGCGCGGGCCGCGCCATCAGCGATCTGCCGATGGCGAGCATCTGCTGCTGCCCGCCCGAGAGCGTGCCTCCGTTCTGACGCATGCGCTCGCCCAGGATCGGGAAGAGGTTGAGCACGTGCTCGTGGGCGGCGTCGTAGTCGGCGCGATCGCGCGTGACGGCGCCGCCGAGCCGCAGGTTGTCGGCCACCGAGAGCCGCGGGAACACGCGCCGCCCCTCGGGCGTGAGCGAGATCCCGCGGCGCACGATGGCCTCGGGGGTGAGCTTGTTGATCGGCTCGCCCTTGAACTTCACGAGCCCGCCCGCGATCGGCACGAGGCCCACCACGGCGTTGAGCAGGCTCGACTTGCCCGCGCCGTTGGCGCCCAGCAGGGCGACGATCTCGCCCTGCCGGACGTTCAACGACACACTCTGAACGGCCACGATGGGGCCGTAGCGGACGACGAGGTCGTCGACGGTGAGGATGTCCACGCTCGTCGCCTGCATGCTCAGGCCTTTGCGATGTACTTCGGCGTGAAGCTCGTCAGGAAGGTGAACTTCTTGCCCTTCATCTTGACGAGGAAGACCTCCTTGACCGGCACCTGGCCGACCGGGTCCATCGTCAGGTCGCCCGTGGCGAGCTTGTAGTGCTTGAACTTGTAGACCGCGGCCAGGATCTTGTCCGGATCGGACGACTTCGCCCGGGACGCCGCCTCGGCGATGACGTAGATGTTGTCGCGCCCGATCGCCTCGAGCGTGTTCGACTCCACGTTCTTGCCTGTCTGCTTCTTGTAGGCCTTCACGAACTGGGCGTCGAGGTTGTTGTTCACCGGGTACGCCGACGTCGTGTAGACGACGCCGTCGACCGCGCTGCCGGCCGAGTCGACGAGCAGCGAGCTGTCGTTGCCGTCGACCGTGACGACGGGCGTCTTGACGCCGGCCGAGCGCAGCTGCTTCATGAACACGCCGAAGTCGGGCACGAACATCGACGTGTAGATCACGTCGGGCTTGGGGTTGGCGTTCTGGATCTTCGTGACCTGCGTGCTGTAGTCCGTCGAGCCGATCTTGTAGGTGTCCTTGCTCGTGACCTTGCCGCCGCAGTCGTGCTTGAACGCGTCCTCGAAGTAGCGCGGGATGAACTTCGTGTACGGGATCTCCGGCGAGCCGATCACATACGCCTTGCGGTACTTCGACTGGCAGGCGTACTGCGCGCCGGCCGAGGCCTGCACGTTGTCGCCGAACACGATCATGAACCCGCGCTTGCCGACGCTCTTGACGATCTCCGGCGCCGTGTTGCCGCCGACGCTCGCGATCGCGCCGCCCTGCACGGCGAGCTGACCGCCCGCGACTGCCGTGTCACCGGTGGTGATGACGAAGATCTTGATGCCCTGGTCGAGCAGTTCCTGGGTCGTCGTCGCGGTCTGCGTCTGATCGCCCTTGTTGTCCTTCGAGACGATCTTGATCGTGTAGCCGCCCAGGCCTCCCTTGGCGTTGATCTCCTTGGCGGCGAACTTCATGCCGTTCAGGAGCGGCGCGTCGTAGGCGGCGTAGGCGCCGCTGAGCGCGCCCGAGAACCCGATCTTCAGCTCCGTCGTCTGCTTCGCCGCCGGCCGGTCGGCGTAGCTCCCGCCGGTGGCCACGAGCGTGATGGCGACTGCACCTGCAATCGCCGCGAGTACCTTCTTCGTGCCTCTCATTGCGGACCCTCCTCCTCGCTCTTCCTGTCTCCGTCCCCTGCGGCGGCTCGTGCCGCCGCCTTGCCGAGATACGCCTCGATCACACCCGGGTCTCCGCGTACCGCCTGCGGCGAGCCCTCGCAGATCGTGCGCCCCTCGGCCAGTACGTGGATGCGCTCGCACAGGCGCATGATCAGTCGCAGGTCGTGGTCGACGATCAGCACGCCGAGCCCGCGCTCGTCGCGCACCACCTTGATCGTCTCCAGCAGATCGTCCGACTCGCGTTCGTTCATCCCGGCCGCGGGCTCGTCCAGCAGCAGGAAGCGCGGACCCCCCGCCAGGGCGCGCGCGATCTCGACGCGCCGCTGCTGGCCGTAGGCAAGCGTGGCGGCCATGCGCTCGCTGTCGGCCTCCAGGCCGATCTGCTTCAGCAGCGGGCCGACCGTCGCGAGCGGCCGGCGGCCGGCCACGGCGCCCACCTCCACGTTCTCGCGCACGGTCATGTCGCCGAACAGCCGGATCTGCTGGAACGTCCGCCCCACGCCCAGCCGGGCGAACACGTGCGGCCGCTCCCCGGTGGCCGTGCGGCCCGCCACCTCGATCCGACCGGCAGTCGGGCGCAGCACGCCGCTCGCGACGTTCAGGAGCGTCGTCTTGCCGCTGCCGTTGGGCCCGATCAGGCCGACGATCTCGCGCTCGGAGACCGTCATGTCGACGTTGTCGAGCGCCCGGACACCGCGGAACTGCTTGACGATGCCCTCGGCGACGATCGCCGTCCCTCCTTCGGCGATCGCTGCGCTCACGGCGCGAGATCGTACCGGTAGTCGGTGATGACCTCGCAACCGTCCTCGGTGATCAGCACGATGTCCTCCAGGCGGCAGCCGCCGAAGCCAGGGCGGTAGGCGCCCGGCTCGAGCGTGATCACGTCGCCCGGCAGCAGCGGGTCGTCGGCCAGGTGCAGGTACGGCTCCTCGTGGATCTCGAGGCCGACGCCGTGCCCGAGCCCGTGCAGGAAGCCGCGGTCGAGCACCTCGTTCGGTGCCTTCGTGCGCAGCGTGGGCAGCCCGGCGTCCTCGAAGACCTGGGCGGCCGCGCCGAACACCACCGAGCCCGGCACGCCGGGCCCCGCTGCGGCCTTGGAGCGCTTCAGCGCCTCGGCGACCAGTTCGTGGTACTGCCGCAGCTCGTCCGGCACCTCGCCGATGCAGAACGTCCGCGTCATGTCCGAGTAGCACCCGGTCACCGGGTCGATCGGGAAGATGTCGACCACGACCGACTCGCCGGGCAGGATCGGCCCCGAGCCGTTGTCGTGCACGGAGGCGACCTGAGGCCCGTGCGAGGCGATCGCGGGCGTGGGGATCATCCCGGCATCCACGAAGGCGTGGGCGATGGCCGCATGCAGGTCCTCGCTCGTGACGCCTTCGCGCCGCAGCGCCGCCCGCACCGCCTCCATGGCGCTCTCGCAGGCGCGCTGGGCGCGGCGGATGCCCTCGACCTGGGCAGGCGTCTTGGCCCGCCGGCGCCTGTCGAAGCCCGCGCCGTCGGCATGCACCGCGATGCCGGCAGCCGTCATCGCCTCGGCCGCCTCGAGCGGGAAGCCGCGCGGCACGACGGCGTCCGTCACGCCCGCGGCCTGGCACGCGCGCACGATCACGACCTTGTGCAGCGCGTCCGGGTAGGACATGCCGCCGGCGGTCAGCTGGTCGAACCCGAGCTCCTCGAGGCCGACCGCGTCGACGTCGCTGACCTCCTTGACGCGCCCGATCTCGAAGCCGGTGACCCACACCTTCCGCGTGCCGTTGCGCTCGATGAAGATGCCCGGGTCGACCATGGCGAGCGGGAGCTCGCGCCGCATCTCGGGCGAGCGCACGGTGTCGGCGAGGATGACGATGTCGGGCATGGCGAGACTCTCCTAGTGCGCGCGCACGCGCGGGTCGAGGACGGCGTAGACGAGATCGACGACGATGCTCGAGATGACGATGAATGCGGCAGCGAGGATCACGGTGCCGATGATGACCGGCTGGTCCTGCTGCACGACCGATTGCACGGCGAGCTGCCCCAGGCCCGGGAGCCCGAACACGTTCTCGGTGATGATGGCGCCGCCGAGCACCGTGCCGAGGTCGATGCCGAGCTGCGTGACGGCAGGCGTCAGCGCGCTGCGCAGAGCGTGCCTGGAGGTCACGCGCCGCTCCCGCATGCCCTTCGAGCGCGCGGTCCGGATGTAGTCCTCGCCGAGCACGTCGAGCATGGCGCCGCGCGTGAGGCGCGTGTACGTCGCGGCGGTCACGAGTGCGAGCGACAGCCAGGGCAGCACGAGGTGCTGCAGCCACGCGACCGGATCCTCCGAGAGCGGGACGTAGCCGCTGCCCGGGAACAGGTCGAAGCCCGCCAGCGTCAGCTTGTAGAAGAGGAAGTACAGGAGGATGAGCCCGAGCAGGAAGATCGGCATGGAGTAGAAGAACAGGGCCGAGGCCGTGACCACCCGGTCGGCCAGCGAGCGGGGCCGGATCGACGCCAGCACGCCCGAGGAGATGCCGATCACGAGCCACAGGACCGCGGCGCCGAGGGCCAGTGACGCCGTCACCGGCACGCGCTGCCAGAGCAGCGTGGTGACGGGCGTCGAGTTGTAGTACGAGTAGCCGAGGTCGCCGTGCAGCAGGCGCCAGAGGTAGTCGAGGTACTGCGTGAGGATCGGCCGGTCGAGGCCGAGGCGCTGGGACACGAGCGCGACCGTCTGCGGCGTGGCCTGGCGCCCGGCGATCAGCTGCGCCACGTGCGTGGGCGCGACGAAGAACATGACGAACACGACGGTCGTGATCGCCCACAGCACGCCCACTCCGAGGACGATGCGGCGCAGCAGGAACGAGACCACGCCCTACCGCCTGAAGAGCCGGTCGCCGCGCGGATCGAACGCGTCGCGCACGCTGTCTCCGAGCAGGTTGAAGGCCAGCGTCGTGATCAGCAGCGCCGCGCCGGGGAAGAGCACGTACCACCAGGCGACGCGGTAATAGGCGAGCGAGTCGGCGAGCATGTTGCCCCAGGTCGCGGTGGGCGGCACGACGCCGAGGCCGAGGAACGACAGCGTGGCCTCGAACACGACCGCGGCGGGGATCAGGAGCGTGAGGTAGACGATCACCTGCGCGATCAGGTTCGGGAGGATGTCGACGAACATGATGCGCACGTCGCTCGCGCCGAGCGAGCGTGCCGCCTCGACGTATTCGCGTTCGCGCAGCGTGAGCGTCTGACCGCGCACCACGCGCCCCACGGACGCCCATGAGAAGAACGCGATCACCACGATCGAGATCCACAGCCCGGGCCCGACGATCGAGACCAGCGCGATCGCGAAGAGCAGGAACGGGAACGAGAGCACGACGTCCATGAGCCGCGCGAGCAGCGTGTCGACGAAGCCACCGAAATACCCTCCGACGAGCCCCACGAGCACGCCGATGATCACGGCCGCGGTGCTGGCGAGGACGCCCGAGAGCAGCGAGATCCGCGCGCCGTAGACCACCCGGACGAGCACGTCGCGCCCGAGTGAGTCGGTGCCGAACAGGAACGTCGAGCTGGGCGGGCGCGGGAGGCCGTCCGGCGTCAGGCCCGTGGTCTGGAACTCCTCGTTCGGCCCATGGCCGGTCAGGTAGACGAACAGCGGAGCGGCCAGCGCGATGACCGTGATGAGGACGATCACGATGAGACATGCGATCGCGACGCGATCGCGGCGGAGGCGCGCCCACGCCAGCTGCCATGGGCTGCGGCCCTCGATCGCGCGCTCCGGATCGAGCGGCGGGGTCTCGACCAGGTCGGCGGGCAGCGCGCTCATGCCGGCGTCCTCGGCGGCTCGGCGCGCGCGGCGAGCGCGAGCTCGTCGCCGTCCGCGACCGGGAAGTGACAGGCCGTCAGGTGCGTCGACGGGTCGCCGCTGCGCGCCTGCAGCAGCGGCTCGGTGACGGCGCACTCCGCGCGCGCCTTGGGGCAGCGGGGATGGAAGCGGCAGCCCGAGGGCGGGTCGATCGGCGACGGCACGTCGCCCGTGAGCAGGATCCGGCGCCGGGCGTCGGCGATGTCGGGATCCGGGACCGGGAGCGCCGAGAGCAGCGCGGCCGTATAGGGGTGCCGCGGGTGCTCGAAGAGCGTGCGCGCGTCGGCGAGCTCGACGACCTTGCCGAGGTACATGACCGCGATGCGGTCGCTGACGTGGCGCACGACGGAGAGGTCGTGGGCGATGAAGACGTAGGTGAGGCCCAGCTCGCTCTGGAGGTCGGCGAGCAGGTTGACGACCTGCGCCTGGATGGAGACGTCGAGCGCCGAGACGGGCTCGTCGCAGATCACGAGCTCGGGCCGCAGCGCGAGGGCGCGCGCGATGCCGATGCGCTGTCTCTGGCCGCCCGAGAACTCCGACGGGAAGCGGTTGTAGTGCTCGGCGTTGAGGCCGACGAGATCCATCAGCTCCTGCACCTGACGCAGCCGCTCCTTGCCCTCGGCGACGCCGTGGATCGCGAACGGGTCGCCGATGATCGAGCCGACGCGCCGCCGCGGGTTGAGCGAGCCGTACGGGTCCTGGAAGATCACCTGGAGGCGGCGGCGATAGGGCCGCAGCTCGCGGCGCGAGAGCTTCGTGAGGTCGTCGCCGTCGAACACGACGCGGCCCGCAGTCAGCTCGTAGAGGCGCGTGAGGCAGCGCGCGAGCGTCGACTTGCCGCAGCCGGTCTCGCCCACGAGGCCGAGCGTCTCGCCGCGCCGCACCTCGAGGCTGACGTCGTCGACGGCCTGGACGACGGGCGCGCTCCGCCGTCGCCCCGTGCTGAAGTGCTTGACGACGCCCTCGGCGCGCAGCAGCACCTCGTCCCTCTCGCCCCTGGCCCGATTCACGCGGGACCTCCGTGGCGATCGGGCAGCCAGCACGCCGACGAGTGGCCCGGTGCGAGCTCCCGCAACGGCGGCACGTCCGTCGCGCAGCGCGGGAGCACCTCGGGGCAGCGCGGGTGGAAGGGGCATCCGCCGGGCAGCCGGATGAGGCTCGGGGGAAGCCCCGCGATCGGGGTCAGCCGTTCGCCCGTCGCCCCCTTGGCCGGGAGGGAAGCCAGCAGCCCGCGCGTGTACGGATGATGCGGGCGGTAGAAGAGGGTGCGGCGGTCGGCACGCTCCATTGCGCGCCCCGCGTACATCACGAGCACGTCCTCCGCGATCTCGGCGACGAGCCCGAGGTCGTGCGTGATGAGGATGATCGCCGTGCCGAACTCGGCCTGCAGGCGGCGCATGAGGTCGATGATCTGCGCCTGCACGGTCACGTCGAGCGCCGTCGTGGGCTCGTCGGCGATCAGCACCTTCGGATTCAGCGCCACCGCCATTGCGATCATGGCGCGCTGTCGCATGCCTCCCGAGAACTGGTGGGGGTAGTCGTCCACCCGGCGCTCGGGGCGCGGGATCCCGACCAGCCCGAGCAACTCGATCGCCCGCGTGCGCGCCTTCGCGCGCGAGACGTCGTCGTGCACGCGGATCATCTCCCCGATCTGCCAGCCCACCCGGTAGAGCGGGTGGAGGCTGGAGAGCGGATCCTGGAAGATCATCGCGATCCCCGCACCGCGCACGGCGCGCAGCCCTTCGGCCGGCATGGTCAGCAGGTCCTGCCCCTCGAACAGCGCGCTGCCCGTGATCGTGGCGCCCGGAGTGAGGCCGACGATCGTCTGGGCCGAGACGCTCTTGCCCGATCCGGACTCGCCGACGATGCCGAGCGTGCGGCCGCGCTCGACGCCGAACGAGACGCCCCGCACGGCCTGGACGACTCCGTCGGCAGTCTGGAACGAGACCGCGAGGTCGCGGACCTCGAGCAGCCGCGCCGTCTCCGGCGTGCTCGAGGCCCGCACTGCGCTCACGGCGGAGGCCGCCTGCAACCGATCGAGGCCCGGCGCGATCGGGTTACGTCAGCCACACGTTGGTCGGGTCGCAGCTGAGCGTGAAGAAGAAGAAGTTGCAGCCCTGCACGTGGTCGGCCGAGTAGTAGACCGGCCACTTCTGGGAATTCAGCGGCACCGTGGCCGCATCCTTCATGGTCTGGATGTTGGCCTGGCTCCAGAGCTTCGCAGCCGCCGCCTGGGAGGGCGCCGTGAGCGCCTTGTTGATCAGCGCGCTCGTGACCGGGCTGTCGTACCCGGAGTAGTCGCTCGCACCAGGGCCCGGCGCCGTCATGATCGGCTGGAGCGTCGATCGGCCGTTGTTGCCGAACCAGTCCGGGATCCAGCCCGGAGGCGCGATGTCCCAGACACCGCGCTTGGCGGTGCTCGGCTGCGTCAGGTACTTGCCGTAGAAGTCGGCCTGCGTCACGGGCACGATCGTGACCTTGAAGCCCGCGAGGTTGAGGCTCGACTGGATCGACTGGCAGATGCGCGGGTACGGGTCGCTGGTGGAGCAGAGCTCCTTGATGGCGACGCCGCCGTTGGGATAGCCGGCCTTCTTGAGCAGCGCCTTGGCCGCCTCGGGATTGCCCCCGCCCGTGTTGGCCGGGTAGGCGTTGAACTTGTCCACGTAGCCGACGTTGCCCGGCAGGATCATCTGGTTGGTGAGGGCGTTGACCTTGGGCCCGCCCGAGATCTGCACGATGGCGTTCTTGTTGACGCCCGTGGCCACGGCCTGGCGCACGAGCTTGTTCTGCATGACGCCCTTCCACTCGTTCATCGCGAGGTAGTACCCGGTCGCGACGGCGTACGGGCCGGAGGGGCCGAGGATCAGGCCCTTGTCGTTGGACGAGATCAGCCTGGGCAGATCCTGCGCCGGCGGCTGGATGTCCCACTCCATGTGGCCCGTGCCGGCCTCGATCTGCTGCTGGACGCTCGTGGAGCTGAGGCCCTCGGTGATCGAGATCTGATCGACGTAGGCGTGGCGGAGCGGATCGCTGCTCTGCTCCCAGGCGGGGTTGCGGTCCAGGGTCATCGACTTGCCCGGGACGTACTTCGTGATCGCGTAGGGGCCGTCGGAGAGCATGTGCTGGCGCATCGGCGCGCCGTCGGGCACGTACTTCATGTACTCGACGGGCCGCGCGGAGCAGAAGCCCATCGCCAGGATGTTGAGGAAGTCGGGCGCCGGGCTGACGAGCTTGAAGACGAGGGTCGTCGGATCCTTGGCGACGACGCCCGCCAACGGGTGCGCCTTGACGTAGGCCTCGATCGCCGGGGGCGTCCCCTTGACCTTCGCGAAGCCGTCGCAGTAGGCCTTCATGCCGACGATGGTGCTCGTGAAGTAGCCGGGCGCCGCGTTCGGTGCCACGGGATTGCAGAGCATCTTGAACTCGAGCACGAAGTCCGCGGCGGTGACCGCACGCGCCGGAGTCGTGTTCCACTTCACCCCGTCGCGCAGCTTGAAGGTGTACGTCTTGCCGTCCGCGCTGATGCCGTTCCCCTTGACCGGGACCGCCGTCGCGATGTCCGGCACGATCTTGATCGAGTCGAGGAAGCTGGCCGCGTTCGGATACGAGACGAGCTGGCGCGTGAACGCGCGCTCCAGCAGCGACGAGACCGTGTAGTAGGCGCTCACCGTGTCGAGGTTGAAGATGTCGCCCGTCCCGAGCAGCTTGAGCGTTCCGCCCTTGGTCGGAGTCGCGGCATGCCCCGCATCGCGGGCGCCCGCCACACCTGTCGTCGCCACCAGCACAGCCAGCGCGACCGCGAGCGCAGCGGCCGCGGCGACGAAGCGGCGCGAGCGGCGACCGCTGCCTGGGCGCCTGTGCAGGGACGTTGGAGCAGACGGGTGCCTGGTCATGCGCTCTCTCCTGTCGTGGACGCGCGGATTCTCCTGCATGCGAGGAATCCGAGTCAAGCTGATGGATACCTGACGGCGGCTTCCGTGCATTTGTTAGCTCCTCAGGCGCCCGGCGGGGTCGCGGCGAAGTCCGTATGGATATGCTCACGTGCCTCCGGGCCGAAAGTACACCGACGAGGGTGAGGTATTCCAGACCATGCAGCCTGCTGGAGTGTTCGCAGCCGCAGTCACGCCGCTCCGCGGCGGTGGCGCCGAGATCGACGAGGACGCGATCGGGCACGTCGCGGCGTTCCTGCGCACCGGCGGCGCCGACGGCGCGCTCGTGTGCGGCACCGCGGGCGAGGGCATGCTGCTCACGCCCGCAGAGCGCCGCCGCGCGCTCGAGGCGTATCTCGCCGCCGCCGGCGGGCTGGCGATCATGGCCCACTGCGGAGCCCAGTCGACGGCGGACACCGCGGCGCTGGCCGCGCACGCGGCCGAGGCCGGTGCGGTGGGCGTGTCGGTGATCGCGCCTCCCTACTTCCCGCTCGACGACGCGGCGCTGCTCGAGCACCTCACAGCGGCAGCGCTCGCCTGCGCCCCGCTGCCGTTCTACATCTACGCCTTCACGGCCCGCAGCGGCTACCCGGTGTCGCGGGCGGTGATCGACCAGTTGGCCGAGCGCGTGCCGAATCTCACCGGCCTGAAGGTCTCGGAGGCGCCCTGGGAGCGCTTCGAGCCGTACCTGATCGACGGGCTGGACATCTTCGTCGGGCCGGAAGCCCTGATCGACCGCGGCCTCGCGGGCGGCGCCGTCGGAGCCATCTCCGCACTCGCCTCGGCGCTGCCCGAGGTGGTCGTTGCGGCAGTGCGGGAGCGCACGCCGGAGGCGACGGCGCGGGCAGCGGCCGCGCGTGCAGCGCTCGAGCGCTTCCCGATGCCCTCTGCGCTGAAGACGGTCTGCGCGCTGCGCGGCGTCCCGCTCGGCAACGAGGTGCGCGCTCCGCTGCGTGCGCTCGGCGAGGCCGAGCGATCCGAGCTGGAAGGCGTCCTGCGTGGTCTGCTGGAGGCAGTCCCGGCGTGAGCGCTCAGACCGGCAAGGCGACGGACGTGGTCGCGCAACACGTCAACGGCGCGCTCCGCAAGGGCATACTGGCGGCCGCGCGCAGCCGGCGCATGGACGGCGCGGCGCGCAAGCACGGCATGCGGCTCGGCGCCCAGCGCTTCGTCGCGGGCGAGACGTTCGCCGAGTGCGCTGAGGTGCTTGCGCGCCTCAACGAGAGCGGGCTCTACGCGAACACGACGCTGCTCGGCGAGGACGTCCTGTCCGCCGAGGAGGCCCGCTCGGTCGTGACCGAGTACGAGGGCATCCTCGACGGCATCGCCGCGCGCGGACTGCGGGTCAACGTCGCGCTCAAGCTCACGCATCTCGGCCTCCTGCTGGACGAGGAGCTCGCCTACGAGAACGTCAGGCGCGTCGTCGACCGCGCCGCCGCCCTCGGCAACTTCATCCGCATCGACATGGAGCACTCGGGGCTCGTCGACCAGACGCTCGGCATCTACCGGCGCCTGCGCGCCGAGGGCCGCGACTCCGTCGGCACCGTGCTCCAGGCCTACCTCTTCCGCACGCCGGGCGATCTGAGCGCGCTCGAGCCCCTGCGGCCCAACCTGCGCCTCGTCAAGGGGGCATACCTCGAGCCGGCCGAGATCGCGCATCCCCGCAAGGCTGACGTCGATGCCGCCTATGCGCGGCTGATCGAGTCCGCGCTGGAAGGCGCCACCTCCTACACGGCCATCGCGACGCACGACGAGCGGGCGATCGAGCAGACGATCGCGCTCGCCGAGCGCATGGGCGTCGGGCGCGACCGCTTCGAGTTCCAGATGCTCTACGGCGTTCGCCCGCGGCTGCAGCTGCAGCTCGCGCAGCGCGGCTTCAAGGTGCTCGTCGCGACGCCCTTCGGGCCGCAGTGGTACCCGTACCTGATGAGGCGCCTCGCCGAGCGTCCCGCGAACCTGCTCTTCGTCGCCCGCAACCTCGTGCGCCGCTGACGTGATGGAAGCAGGCCAGACGCGTTCCATCCCCGTGCCGACGGCCCGCCGCGGCCGGCTCACGGAGGTCGCCTACCAGCACCTGCGCGACGTCATCCTGCGCGGAGTCCTGCCCGTCGGCAGCGTGCTCGCGGAGAGCGAGATCGCGGCCGAGCTGAAGATCTCGCGCACGCCCGTGCGCCAGGCGCTCGGGCTGCTGCTCCAGGAGGGCCTGGTCGAGGTCGGCGCGCGCCGTCAGCTGATCGTGCGGGGTTTCAGCGAGGAGCACCGCCAGGAGATCCTGCTGCTGCGCGAGGCACTCGAGGGCACGGCGGTGCGCCACGCGGCCGACGTCATCGACCTCGACGACGTCGACCTCCTGCGGCTCATCCTCATCCGCCAGCGCCGGGCGGCGAACGAGGGGCGCGAGGAGGACTTCATCGACCTCGACGAGCAGTTCCACCTCAAGATCGCCGAGGAGGCGCGCCTCCCGATCCTGTACGGGTTCCTCTCGCAGCTGCGCGGCTTCGTCCGCCTCATGCGGGTGGGGACGGCGCGGCACCCCGGGCACATGAACGAGGTGATCGCCGAGCACGAAGCACTCGTGGACGCACTCGAGCGCCACGACGCCGATGCCGCCGTGGCCGCGCTCTCGCATCACCTGCAGCACAGCCACTACGCGACCTAGGACGGGCCCGTAGAGTCCGGTGACCACACCGAGGGAGCTGCGAGATGGCCAAGCGCGCATTGATCGTGATCGACGTCCAGAACGAGTACTTCGACGGCGCGCTGCCGATCACGGATCCGCCGCGCGAGCAGAGCCTTTCGAACATCGGGCGCGCGATGGAGGCGGCGAGCGCTGCCGGCGTGCCCGTGATCGTCGTGCGTCACGGCACGGATGACGCTTCCGAAGGCATCTTCCTCAGGGACTCGCACGCGTGGGAGCTGCATCCCGAGATCGAGCGCCGGCCGCGCGACTTCCTGATCGACAAGACGCTGCCCGGCTCGTTCACGGACACCGAGCTCGGCAACGTGCTCTCCGACGCGGGCGTCGACACCGTCGCCATCACGGGCTACATGACGCACATGTGCGTCGACACGACCTCGCGGCAGGCGGCCCATCGCGGCCTGGCGGTCGAGATCCTCAACGACGCCACCGGCACGCTCCCGCTCGAGAACAGCGGAGGCAGCGCGGGCGGCGAGGAGCTGCACCGTGCCACGCTCGTCGCGCAGGGCCAGTTCTTCGCCGACGTGCTGAGCACCGACGACTGGCTCGGCCGCATCCAAGACTGAGGCGACCGAGATCTCTCGCGCGCGCGCGCGAGCGCGCCTTGAGGGGGACGCTCCCGTGGAACAATCGGTGGCGGCCCGCGAGCGTGCGGCCCGTTCCCCGCAGTCATTCGAGAGTGGAGCACCGATGCCCGACGCCACGGACAAGCCGATCCTCCTCTGCTACGACGGATCGGAAGACGCGTTCCGCGCAATCGAGTTCGCCGGCTCGCTCTTCTCCGGCCGCAAGGCGATCGTGCTGTCGGTGTGGGAGCACTACACGCTGCTCTCCGGCATCCAGCGCGTCGACGACGAGCTCGTGCAGGAGGCGACCGAGGCGCTGGCAGCCGACGGCTGCGAGCGCGCGCGCGACGCGGGCTTCGAGGCCACGCCGCTGGCCGTGAAGGCCGAGCACGGCGTCGCCGAGGCGATCATCGACACCGCCGACGAGCAGGACGCCCTGCTGGTCATCCTGGGAACGCGCGGCAATACGGGCATCCGCTCGCTGCTGCTCGGCTCCGTCTCGCACGCCGTCGCCCACCATGCGCATCGCCCCATCGTGATCGTCCCGTCGGAGCCGCTGGCCGAGGCTCGCACGCAGGCCGTTTCCCGCGAGAAGTAGGCAATTGCTGCGGATCACCCGCGGCGCAGGACCGCGCGCACCCCGATGAAGGCCCGCCGAGCGGGCGCGACGATTCCTCCCACGACCCGAGACGGGAGGAACGGATGCTGGGTGAGCTCACACCCGAGGAGATCGACACCGTGCTGCGCAGCGAGGCCATCGGGCGCATCGGGTGCTACGCGTTCGGCCGCCCCTACGTGGTGCCCATCACCTATGCGTTCGACGGCGTCGCCGTCTACGGGCATTCGCGCGAGGGGCTGAAGTTGCGCATGATGCGCAGCCACCCGGTCGTCTGCTTCGAGGTCGACTGCTTCGAGAGCGTCTCGAGCTGGCGCAGCGTGATCGCGCTCGGGACGTTCTCTGAGCTCGAGGCGAGCGAGGCCGAGATTGCGATGGAGCTGCTCCGCCGGCGGCTCGCTCCCCTCGTGCCGAGCGCGACGAGCGTCCCCGACGGCCGCCTGCACTCCTCGGGCCTGCCCTGGTCCGTCTTCCGCATCCTGCTCGGTGAACGGACGGGTCGCTTCGAGCGTCCCGCCTGACCGCTGCGGTACCGGGTGTCGCTCGTCGCGATGATCGGCGATCGTATGCGACACCCGTGAGCGCTCCGATCCTCGCCTGCACGATCTTCGGCGCCCGCGTGGCGATCGAGGGCGCGAGCGAGCGGGTCACGGATCTCGGTGTGGTCAGGGAGGGCGAGGCATGGCGGATCGGCGCGGTCCGCACCCACCGGCGCGAGCTGCTGTTCACCGGCTGGGAGGACGGCCGCCTCTCGGCGGCGGCCGCCCGCGGCGCAATCGACGCCGTGTGGCTGCGCGAAGCGCTCTTCGACCGGCAGATCGTCGATCTCGACGGCAGGCGCGTCATACGCGTCGGCGACGTCGTGCTGCGCGCGGACGGCGGCCGGCTGGACGTCGTGGCCGTCGAGGTGGGAGCCGCAGCCGTGCTGCGGCGCCTGGGCCTCGTCCGCCTGGCAGCGCGCCTCGAGCCGCAACTGCTCGCCATCGACCGCCTGCACGTTCCGAGCGCCGCCGCCGGGCCGCTGCTGCTGGACGCGCAGCGCGAGCGCTTCGAGCAGCTCGAGACCGAGACCGTGACGGAGCTGCTCTCGCGACTCCCCGTCCCCGTGGCCGAGCACGCCGTGCGGGAGTCGAGGCACCGCGCCGCCGTGGCCCGTAACAACAAGAGCCGCCGTCGCCGCCGGCGCTACCCGCGCGCGACGCGATGAGCCGCCTGCGCATCGCGGCGTTCATCGCCGTGCTCGGCCCGGGGATCCTTGCGGGCCTCTCCGACGACGACCCCGCCGGGATCACGACCTACTCGATCCTCGGAGCCGACCACGGCTACGAGCTGATCTGGGTGCTCGTGCTCGCGACGGCCATGCTGATCCTCTACCACGCGATCGCGGTGCGGGTCGGAGCCGTCACGGGGCAGGGCCTGGCGGGCCTGATCCGCGAGCGCCTCGGCGTGCGCACGGCGTTCGCAATGACGACGATCCTGATCGTCGCCAACCTCGGCACGACGGCGGCGGAGTTCGCCGGCATCGCCTCGGCGCTGGGTCTCGCCGGGATCCCCCGCGGCATCAGCGTTCCGCTCGCCGCGGTCGGCATCTCGTGGCTCGTGATCGGCTCGCAGTTCAAGCGCGTCGAGCACGTGCTGCTGATCCTGGCAGCAACACTCGGCGCGTACATACTCGCGGGCGCGCTCGCAGGACCGGACTGGTCGGCGGCCGCACGCGGTGCCGTGGTTCCGTCGCTCTCGCTCGGCCGTGACGACGTGCTGGTGATCACCGCGACGATCGGGACGACGATCGCTCCATGGGGCCTCGCGTTCATCCAGTCGTACGCCGTCGACAAGCGGCTACGCCCTCAGGATCTCTCGCTCGAGCGCATCGACGTCGTCGCCGGTGCCGTGCTGACCGGCGTGATCGGGTTCTTCGTCGTGATCGCCTGCGCGGCGACGCTGCACGCGACCGGGCGCTCGATCGAGGACGCGCGCGACGCGGCCGTCGCCCTCGAGCCCCTGGCCGGCGCGTGGTCGGCGCGGCTGTTCGGGGCCGGGCTGCTGGGCGCCGCCCTGCTCGCGGTGGCCATCGTGCCGCTCTCGACCGCCTACTCCGTCGCCGAGACCTTCGGCACGGAGTCGCGTCTGGACGACAGCTTCGGCGAGGCGCGCATCTTCTACGCCACCTACGTCGGCACGATGACGATCGCGGCCGTGGTCGTGCTGATCCCGTCAGTGCCGCTCGTGCCGGTGCTGTACCTGAGCCAGGCGCTCAACGCCATCCTGCTCGTGCCGCTGCTCGTCGTGCTCAACCGGCTCTCGGGGGACACCCAGCTGATGGGCGAGCACGCGAACACCGCGGTCATCCGGATCCTGGCCTGGTCGGCGACGCTGGTGCTGCTCGCCTGCGTGCTCGCTCTGGGATTCGTCTCCCTGACGTAGAGCGGTGTCAGGCCACGACGACGACGTCGCAGGCCGCGCCCGAGACGACGCGGGCGGCGACCGACCCGAGCAGCAGCAATCCCCGGTCGCCCATGTTGCGCCTGCCGACCACGATCGTGTCGTAGCCGTCGCGCTCTGCGGCAACGCAGATCGAGCGTGCCGGATTGCCCGTCGCCTTGATCGACGTCGCAGCGATTCCTCGCTCGCTCAGCAGCCGGTCCGCCTCTTCGAGATGCCCGTCGTGGTCGTCGCCGTGCTCGACCACGTGGATCACGGCGACCTCGTCACCGTCCCGATGGATGAGCGCGGCACGGTGGAGCGCACGACGGGCCGACGGTGTCCCGTCATAGGCCAAAAGGATGCGCCCGTGTCCGCGAATGAGGGTTGCCGTCACCCTCTCAGTCTGCGCTCGCGAGAGGGTTACGCCATCGGCGCGTACTCGGCTTGCGGGTTCGGCAAACCCGCAGTCGTGTAACGTCGATGCAGCCATGGCCGCTCCCGCAGAGCAGGACAAGCTCGCCGAGGTCGTGGAAGCCGGGACGGCGATCGCCCGCGGACTCGATCTGGACGACACGCTGCGAGCGGTCGTGGAGGCGGCGGCGCGCGTCACGGGGGCGCTCTACGGTGCGCTCGGAGTGCTCGGCCCGGACCGTCGCATCAGCCGGTTCATCACGACCGGGCTGAGTGAGGAGGAGCGCGAGCGCCTCGGGAGCCCGCCGACCGGCCGCGGCATCCTCGGCGTGCTGATCGACGAGTCCAGGCCGCTGAGACTCACCGATCTCTCGGACGACCCCCGCTCGGTCGGATTCCCGCCGAACCACCCGCCGATGCGCTCGTTCCTGGGCGTTCCCGTCGCAGGCCGCGGGGCGGTCTACGGCAACCTCTACCTGACCGAGGCGCCGCACGGCGCGTTCACCGACGAGGACGAGCGCATCGCAGTGCTCCTCGCGGGCATGGCCGCCGTGGCGATCGAGAACGCGCGCCTCTACCAGGATGCGACAGAGAAGGCGGAGCAGGCACAGCGCGCCGCCGACGCTCGCGTGGCGCTCACGGGTGCGGCCGCAGCCGTCTTGCACGAGCACGACCTGATGGAGGCGCTGCGCCTCGTCGCGCGCGAGGCGGTGCGATTGCTGCGCGTACGGCTCGTCGCCGTGGCCGTCCCGGACGAATTCGCCGGCGTGATTCGCTACGAGATCGCCGAAGGCCCCGCCGCGGACGCCTTCGACACCTCGCCCGTGCCGCTCGGGGACTCCTTCGCGGGCTCGGTGCTGCTCGCGAGCGTGCCGATCCACGTCGACGGACGCACGACCAGCTCGCTCGGAGGGTTCGTCACGGCGAAGCGCCTCGCGGGGCACGACGTGATCGCCCAGCCCGTGATGGTGGGCGAAGAGCCCGCGGCCGTGCTGCTCGCGGCGGATCGCGAGGACGGTGCCGAGCTCGACGCCGACGACGAGGAGATGCTCTCGGTGCTGGCCACGTTCGGCGCAATCGCAGTGCACACCTCTCGCTCGCTGACACGCGAGCGAGGACGGGCGGAGGCGCTGGCGCGGCTGCGTCAGACCGAGACCGACGCCGAGGCCCGGCGTGAGATGCTGTCGCGCGTGATCGAGACACAGGAGCGCGAGCGCCGGCGACTCGCCCAGGACCTGCACGACCGCACCGCCGGCGGCCTCACCTCCGTCCTCTTCTCGTTGCGCCGGCTCGAGCGGGAGCTCGCCGACGACGACCAGCGGGCGCAGCTCTCGGAAGCTCGGGCCGGCGTCTCTGCGGCGATCGAGGACGTGCGCGACCTGATCGCCGACCTGCGCCCGAAGGTGCTCGACGACTTCGGCCTCGGGCCGGCGCTGGAACGCCTCTGCGCCACGGTGGGGCGGCGCAGCGGCCTCGCGCTGCGGGCCGAGCTCGGCGAGGGCCTCGACTCGCTGCCGCCCGACGTCGCCACAGCGGTCTACCGCATCGTCCAGGAGGCGCTGGGCAACGTGGTGCGACACGCGGAAGCGCGCCGCGTGGGCGTGGCCGCCGCCATCCTCGGCGACCAGCTCGTGGTCACGATCGAGGACGACGGGAAGGGCTTCAGTCCGGGAAGCATGGGTCACGGCATCGAGGGCATGCTCGACCGCGCCCGGATGGTGGCCGGCAGGGTCGACCTCGAGCGGCCGGCCGGCGGCGGTGCTCGGGTTCGCTTCGAGATGCAGATCGGGCCCTCGTGATCCGGGCCCTGCTCGTCGACGATCACCAGATCGTGCGCAGCGGCGTGCGGAAGGTGCTCGAGGCGACGGGCCGGATCGAGGTCGTCGGCGAGGCCGCCGGGGTGGCCGAGGCGCTCGAGCGCGCCGGACTGCTGCGGCCCGACGTCGTCGTTCTCGATCTCACGCTGCGCGACGGGTCGGGGCTCGATGCGATCGCCGAGCTGCGCGCGGCGGGGGCACGGGTGGTGATCCTCTCGATGCAGGACGAGCCCGCCTACGCGCGCAAGGCCTTCGAGCTCGGCGCCCAGGGGTACGTCGTCAAGGATGCGGCGGACGAGGAGCTCGCCGATGCGATCGACGCGGTCCTCGGCGACAGGATCTACGTGCACCCGGCGCTCGCCGCGCGCCTCGTCATGGGCGAGCCGGAGGACGACCTGACCGAGCGCGAGCGTCAGATCCTCCGGCTGATCGCACTCGGGTACACGAATCAGGAGATCGCCGGACAGCTCTTCCTCAGCGTCCGCACGATCGAGGCCCACCGGCGCCACATCCTGGACAAGCTCCGGCTCTCGACACGCGCCGACCTCGTGCGCTACGCGCTCGAGCGGCGCATCGTCGAGATCGGACCGTGACGAGGCGCGGGTCGTCTCCGACCCGCGCCCCGGCCGCGCAGAGCTAGACCGTCGCGGCAGTCGAGGTTCCGGCCTGAGCCGTGACCGGCTTCACGGCGGTGGCTGCGACGCGCACCATCCCGTAGGCGGCGAGCACGATGAACCCGATGCCACTGAGCAGCAGGGCGATACCGACGACCACTCCGAAGAGGGCGAGCTGGTCGGCCATGTAGCTCACGTTGAGCGCGGTGCTGAGCGCCGTCTCGCTGATCCAGACGTTGCGGCCCGGATTGTCGAGCGGCTGACCGGAGCTGCTCTGGAGAGCCGCGGCGGCGTCGTTCGTGCCCTTGCCGTCCTTCGTGGCATAGCGCGCCATCTGGCTGTAGGTCTGGCCGCCGCTGGCCTCGAGCGCATGGATGCGCATGTAGCTGGCAAAGCAGCGCGCCTCTGCACCGGTCGTCACCGTCGTGCCCGCCACGCTGCAGGTCGGGAACGAGACTCCCTTGAGCCCGGCCTTTGCGGCCTCGGCCTTGATGGCCGCCGGCGTCATGTCGGGCGAGCCGACGATCTGCTCCTGGCGGAGGTTGTCGCGCACGGTGGAACGACCGTTCGCGCCCATTGCGATCGCGACCACGCCGAACACGATCAGAACGATTCCGGCAGCGAACCCGCCGTATTGCAGCCAACGCCTCATGAAGATTCCTTCCGTGGTGAGAGTCCGCGGGGCGGCGATCGGGATGCCCGCCCCGCTCTCATCACGGTGCCCGCTCGCACCCGGCGTGCCATCGGTGTCGGCACGCGAGCGGCGTGCGGCAAAGCCGCAGCCTTTGCCGCGGCGCTCCCCGATGGCAGAGGTCGAGCCGAGGGAGATGCTGTGTCGGCAACCCCGGGCCCGGAGCCCGGGGGCAACGAGAGGAGCACTCGATGAAGACCATCCTCATCGCCACGGACGGCAGCGAGGGCGCGGGCGACGCCCTGGACGTCGCGATCGACCTCGCGCGGCAAACTGGAGCGGAACTGCAGGTGCTGTCCGTGCGGCCGCAGCGGGCGTCCGGTCGTGCCGGCGCAGGCCCCGCGGTCCTGGAGGTCGAAGAGCACGACGGCCCCCAGCACATCGCCGAGGCTGCCGCTGTGCGGGCACGCGAGGCCGGCATCGAAGCCACGCCGCACCATGCCCACGGCGACGTCGTCTCCTGCATCGCCGAGACCGCGACCTCGCTGGACGCGGACTTGCTCGTCGTGGGCTCGCGCGGGCACGGCCCGATCTCGGGCGCCGTTCTGGGCAGCGTCTCGCACGCGCTCGTCAGCCGCTCGCCGGTGCCAGTGACGATCGTTCGCCACGCCGCAGTACACGCCGTCGCCCGTTCCTGAGCACGCGCCCGCCGCCTACGGGACGCTCGCCGTCCCGTAGGTCACGGCGCGGTGCGCGGACCGCGAAGCAGCGCCGGCAGCCGGCGCGAGCCGTCGCGTCCGCCGAGCGCCCGCAGGCCGTTGAGGATGGCAGCCACGTCGATCGCCTCCTGCGCGAGCGCGCCCGGCAGCGGCGCGATGCCGCCGAGCGCGGCCACGACCATGAGCACGGCGCTCAGGCCCATGCCGACGACGATGCCGGTGCGCGCAATGCGCAGGGTGTCGCGTCCGATCTCGATCGCCTCGGCCACGCGGCCGAGATCGTCCACCAGCACCACCGCGTCGGCGGCATCCGAGGAGATCGTGCTGCCCGTCGCGCCGAGAGCGACGCCGACGTCGGCCGCTGCGAGAGCGGGGGCGTCGTTGAGTCCGTCGCCGACCATGACGACGACGTCGCCCCCGCGCCGCAGCGCGCCCACGGCCTCTGCCTTGTCCTCGGGCGTCGCCTGGGCATGCACGTCCGTGATGCCGGTCGCCGCCGCGACCGCATCGGCGACCGGCGGCGTGTCGCCGGTCAGGAGCATGGGACGCGCACCGGCCCTCAGGACCCGCGCGACGACCTCCGCGGCATCGGCGCGCAGCGGATCGGAGCACCGGATGACCCCGGGTGCGCGCCCATCGATCGCCACCCACACCTCCGCCACGCCGGGCGTCGCCTCCTGCCCGCGAGCGACTCCGGCGAACGCGGCTCCGCCGACGCGCACCTGCCGGCCGCCCAGGCGCGCCTCCACCCCGTCCCCGTAGCGCTCCCGGAAGTCCGTGGCCGGAGGGAGCGCCAGGCCGCGTTCGGCAGCCTCGGCGCGAATAGCGGCTGCGAGCGGATGCGCGGAACGCTGCTCGGCGGCCGCCGCGGCCGCGAGGAGGTCGTCCGCCGCGTCGGTGACCCGCGGGTGGCCGGTCGTGAGGGTGCCCGTCTTGTCGAAGACCACGACCGTGGCCGCTCCGAGCCGTTCGAGCGGCGTGCCGCCCTTGACGACGATGCCACGACGGGCGGCGCGGGCGAGCCCCGACACGAACGCGATCGGCGTCGCCAGGATGAGCGGGCAGGGCGTGGCGACGACCAGCACGGCGAGGGCTGCCGTGCTGCCGGACACGATCCAGCCGAGCGCGGCGACGGCCAGGGTGATCGGCAGGAAGACCACTGCGGCCCGGTCGGCCAGGCGCGCCGTGCGGGGGCGATCGGCTTCGGCGCGCTCCACGAGGTGCACGATGCGCGCGAACGTGGACGCCGACGCCGGTCGCAGCGCACACACCTCGATCGCCTGCCCGACGACGCTCGCGCCGCTCCGGATCTCGTCGCCGATCGCGCGGCGCACCGGGAGCGGCTCACCGGTCAGCGCGGCCTCGTCCAGCACGGCCTGGCCCTCGACGAGGCGGCAGTCGACGGGCACGATCTCGCCGGCCAGCACGACGAGCCGGTCGCCTGCCAGCACGTCGCCGGCCGGCACGTCGACGAGCCCGCTCGCGTCGCGCCGGTGCGCGACGGCCGGAGCGCGCCGGGCAAGCGCCGACAGCTCGCGCCGGGCGCGCCGGAAGGCACGCTCGTCGAGCAGCTCACCGCCCGACAGCATCAGCGCCACGACGAGCCCCGCCGCGAGCTCGCCGAGCGCGAGCGAGCCAACCATGGCGAGCAGCGCGATCACGTCGGCGCCGAGCTGACCGCGCAACATGCGCCGCACGACCGTGAATGCGAGCGGCACGATCACGGCGATCAGGACGCCCGTCCAGAGCACGTCCGCCGCGTGGTCATCGCCGGCCAATCGCAGCACGATTCCCGCCACCAGGGCGAGTAGCACGGTCAAGGGAACCAGGGCGCTGCGCACGATCCCATCATCCGGCCGAGCGCGAGGGCGCACATCGGCGCGCGCCCGCCCGGGAGTGCGTAGGAACCCGCAATGCCGCTGCGCGGCCGCCCCGATGGCCCGGGCCGCGAGCCTTCCTACGGTGGTGGAAACCGCAAGGAGGCGCCATGACCACCCAGGACACCGCACCCATCCTGCTCTGCTACGACGGCTCTGCCGGATCCCAGCGCGCAATCGAGACGGCCGGCGCCCTCTTCCCCGGGCACAAGGCAATCGTGCTTCATGTCTGGAGCCCCATCGGCGTGATCGCCGCGGCCTATGGCGGGGGGATGGTCGCGCTGCCCGCCTACTCCGACGCCGAGCTGGAGGAGATCGCATCGAAGGTCGCGGCCGTCGGCGCCCGCGAGGCGACCGCGGCCGGGCTCGACGCGACGGCCGAGGTCGCCGAGGTGACCTTCAACGGCACCGCGAGCGTGATCCTGAACACGGCCGATCGCGACGACGCGCGCCTGGTCGTGCTCGGCGCACGCGGACTGTCGGCATTCAAGTCGATGCTGCTCGGCTCGGTCTCGCACGGCGTCGCCCAGCACGCGCATCGCCCGGTACTGATCGTGCCCCCCGCAGCGCGGGACAGGGCCACCGCCGGCGACGCCGAGCGCGCTGCTACAGCGGTCTGAAATGCGAGTCGGCGCGACCCTCGGGAAAGCCGCAGTCACGCTCGGCGGCTCCGCCGATGCCGGACGACGAGCCGCGCGCGATGCTCCTCGCAGAAAGGAGTGTGAGTCATGAAACTCGATCGAAACGACCGCATGGTGACCGGGCTCGCGATTCTCGTCGTCGGTGTCTTCCTCGCGACATGGCAGGGCTGGGGGGTGCCGCTCATCGGCGACAGCCATCGCTGGGCCGCAATCGTCATCCTCCTGCTCGCGCTGGTCGCCGGCACGCTCAGCTCGCCGGGCTCGGACACGCGTTCGTACCTGCTCGGGGCGCTCGTCGTCGCGGCGTTCCTGTTCGCGGTGCTGGCGCTGGCGACGGGCTCGCTTACGCCACTCGCGCTGCTCGTCGTCGCGCTCCTCGCGCTGATCATGGCGTCGACCGAGCGCCACGCCCGCCACGGGCGCGGGCGCGAGGTCGCTCACGAGGGAACGAGCACCGCGGCGCCCTGAACCGCACCGCTCGAGACACGCTGCAGGGCAACGTTCCCATCGGCCAGCGGGTGCACCTCGAAATCGGCACGCACCGGCACGGCGGCCGCGAGTTCCATGAACTCGCGGGCGTCGCGCCGGGTGACGTTGGCGACGCTCCGGATGCAGCGCTCCCACCAGAGCAGGTCGTACGGGAACTCGGGCATTCGATCGAGGTGGATCGCATTGACCGCGACGGTGCCGCCGCGGTCGAGCGCCCGCAGCGCGGCGACCACGACGTCACCCGACGGTGCGAACGTGATGGCGGCGGTGAGCGGCTCGGGCGGCGACTCGTCGTAGCCGCCGGCCCAGGTCGCGCCGAGCTCCAGGGCGCGGGCTTGCTCGACCTCGGACCGCGTGCAGACGAAGACACTGCAGCCCCAGTGCAGGGCGACCTGGATCGCGCAGCGCGCCGAGGCACCGAAGCCGAAGAGCCCGAGCCGCCCATCCGGCTCGATGCCGCACACCCGCAGCGAGCGGTAGCCGATGACGCCGCCGCAGAGCAGCGGCGCGGCGGCCAGGTCGTCGATTGCATCCGGCAGCCGGACGGCGACGTCGGCCCGCACGGTTGCGAGCTCGGCGAAGCCGCCGTCGCGATCCCAGCCGGTGAACGTCGCGAACTCGCAGAGGTTCTCTCGTCCCTCCCGGCAACGGACACAGCGCCCGCACGCGCCGGCAAGCCAGGTCACGCCGACCCGGTCGCCCACGAGCCAGCCGGCCGTGTCCGCGCCCGCGGCCTCGACGCGCCCGACGATCTGGTGCCCCGGGACGATCGGCAGGCGCCGCGCCGGCAGGTCGCCCTCTGCGATCTGGAGATCCGTGCGGCAGACGCCGCAGGCGGCCACGCGCAGCAACAGCTCGTCGGGCCCGGGCTCGGGAGGTTCCAGCTCGCGCAGATCCAGCGGGTCTGTGGACGCGGGAGCCGGGCGTGCGAGCACGAGCGCTCGCATCCCGCTCAGGCCTCGGGGCCCGGCGGCACGCTGGGGGCGGCGCGGACAGCGGCCATGCGCCCCAGCCTAGCGCCGGCGGCGCTCTCTCCCGGACTCGGATCGGCGCGCTCGTGAACCGACCGATCGCGGGTGCGTAGTTTCCCGACGCGGAGGGCGGGCGAACGCCGATGAGATTCGCGCACTCGAGGCAGATAGTGGCCGACATGGCCGGGCGCTCCCGTCATCCGAGCAAGCCGCTCACACGCTGCGGGGACTGCGGAGGCACGCTCGTCTATCCGGTGGCCGTGCGAACCGGAAACGAAGGCCGCGCGGTCATCACGCGACGCTGCCCGGAGTGCCAGGTCGTCGACATCGTCACCTGCGAGGCCGTCGCCGCCATCCTGTGGCTCCGGCGTGAGGCGCAGATCCGAACCGATCTGCAGGCCTGCCTCGACGCAGGACCGTAGTTTGCCGAAGCGCTGTTCCGGCGGCTCCCCGATGATCGCCGATCGGCGCCGCGCGATGCTCGCTCTTGCAAACGCGAGGGGAGTGAGAGCGGTGGCAGTTCAAACCGAGCGACGACCCGACCAGGCGCAATCCGCCTCGGCCGGCGACGCGATCGTCGAGGCGCGCTCGATCGACAAGCTCTACGACACTGGCCAGCTCCAGGTCCACGCGCTGCGCAACGTCAGCATGGCGGTGCGCCGAGGCGAGATGGTCGCGATCATGGGACCGAGCGGCTCGGGCAAGACGACGCTCCTGAACTGCCTCTCGGGCCTCGACAGGATCGACGGCGGCGAGGTGCTGATCGAGGGCGTCGGACTGGCGCGCATGTCCGACGACGAGCGCACGGACTATCGCGCCCGGCGCATGGGCTTCGTCTTCCAGTTCTACAACCTCATGCCGATCCTGAGCGCGGTCGAGAACGTCGAGCTGCCGCTGCTCGTGGCGCGGGTGCACGCGAAGGAGGCCCGGCGGCAGGCGCTCTCCGCACTCGAGATGGTCGGCCTCGGCGAGCGCGCAGCGCACAGGCCCGATGAGCTGTCGGGCGGGCAGCGCCAGCGCGCCACGATCGCACGCGCCCTCGTCAACGACCCCGCAATCGTCTGGGCCGACGAGCCGACCGGCGATCTCGACAGCGAGAACGCCGCCGAGATCGTGGCGCTCATGCGGCAGCTCAACCTCGAGCGCGGCCTGACGTTCCTGATCGTCACCCACGACATCTCGGTGGGGCGCGCCACCGATCGGATCATCCGGATGGTCGACGGCGAGGTCGTGGGCGAGGAGATCCTGCAGGAGGTGCACCGATGATCGCCCGCGTCACCCTGGCCGACGTGGACGCCGTGCGCACGAGCTTGGCCGAGGCGCTCGAGCTCTTTCGCGCGTCCGTCTCGCCCGCGCTCGCCGAGCAGAACGGCTACGAAGGCTGCTACGTGCTCACGACGCCCGAGGGCAAGGCGCTCGTGGTCACGTTCTGGCGCGACGAGGAAGCGGCCGACGCCGGCCTGAGAAACGGCTACTACGCCGAGCAGGTGGCCAAGTTCGGGACGTTCTACCGCTCGCCGCCCGGCCGTGAGACATACGACGTCGGCATCGCCGATGCGCCGTCGTCCCTCGTGCGAAGCACGCGCTCGTGAACACGCTCTTCGGACTGCCGGTCGAGGGCGTCATGCTCGTCCTCGTCGCCGCGCTCGGCCTCGCCCTCGGCGTCGTCGCCGTGCTCGCGGCGCGCAATCGCGTGTTCTTCCGTCTCGGGGTCCGCAACGCGCGGCGGCGCCCTGCACGGACGTGCCTGATCGTCGCGGGCTCGATGCTGGGCACGACGATCATCGCCGCCGCCCTGGCCACCGGGGACACCATGAGCCACACGATCCGCTCGGCCGCCGTGGCCGCGATCGGGAATGCGGACGAGATCGTGGCCGCCCGCGGAGTCGACGCGCCGCTCTCGCCAGAGAGCACCGGCGCGACCGGCGTGCGCTACTTCCCGCAAGGCGACTCGGATCGCATCGCACGCGGCGTCGCGGGCTCGCATCTCGTCGCAGGCGTCGCGCCTGTGATCGTCGAGCCGATTGCGGTGCAAGACGTGACCTCGCGCCAGAACGAGCCCCGCGTGACCCTGTTCGCCAGCGACCCCGCGAAGCTCCGGCCGTTCGGCCCCATGCGGAGCGGCAATCGCACCGTGTCGCTCGGCGATCTCCGGCCCGGCGAGGTGTACCTGAATGCCAAGGCTGCCTCGAGCCTCGACGCGCGGCGAGGGGACTCCCTGCGCATTCTCGTCGGCGGCGCGGCAGCCACTGTCACGGTTCGGAACATCGTCTCCTACCGGGGCAGCGGCTCGCCCGACGAAGGGCTCCTGATGCCACTCGCACCGGCGCAGCGGCTGCTCGGGAAGCCTGGGCTGATCAAGCTCGTCTTCGTCGCCAACCGCGACGGTGTCGGCGCAACCGATCGCGTGATCGAGCTGCTGCGCCCCACGCTCTCCCCGCTCGGGCTGGAGGCCGACAACAGCAAGCAGGACGCACTCGACGTGGCCGACCAGCAGGGCGCCGCCTTCATGTCCATCTTCACGACCTTCGGCTCGTTCTCCATCGCGGCCGGGATCCTGCTGATCTTCCTGATCTTCGTCATGCTCGCGGCGGAACGACGCGCCGAGCTCGGAATTGCGCGCGCCGTGGGCACGCGACGCAGCCATCTGGTGCAGATGTTCCTGTACGAGGGACTGGCGTACGATCTGCTCGCCGCTGCCGTGGGCGCCCTCCTCGGGATCGCGGTGGCGTACGTCATGGTGCTCGCGATGGCGGCCGCGTTCAGCGCGAGCGCCGACGTCACGATCACCTACGCCGTTCGGCTCACGAGCGTGGTCATCGCGTACGCGGTGGGCGTGCTCCTGACACTGGCGGTGGTGGCGTTCTCCGCGTGGCGCGTGAGCCGCATGAACATCGTGTCCGCGATCCGCAACCTGCCTGAGCCGCCGACGGTCGGCGCGCGCCGGGCGCGCTGGCTGCTGGGAGCCGCCGGCCTCGCGCTCGGAGGGGCCCTGGTCGTGTCGGGCGTCACCTCCAAGGACGGCATCGTCCTCGGCTTCGGCGTCCTCTGCGTGGCACTCGGGCTGGTGCCGATCGCACGGTCGCTGGGAGCGAGCGACCGGCTCGTCTACACGACTGCCGGGCTCGCGCTCGTCGTGTGGTTCGTCCTCCCCATGAGCCGCTGGCTGCTGGGCGACCTCAAGACGAACTTCTCGATGTTCATACTCTCGGGCCTCGCGATCGTCGTGGGGGCGAGCTGGGCGCTGATGTACAACGCGGACGTTCTGCTCCGCGCCCTGACCGCGACGTTCGGCCGGAACCGCCGGCTCGCGCCGGTCCTCAGGCTCTCGCTCGCATACCCGCTCGCGAGCCGCTTCCGCACGGGCGTCACGCTGGCGATGTTCACCCTCGTGGTCTTCACGTTGGTGACGGGAGCGATCACGACGGGCTCATTCGTGAGCGGCTTCGACAACATCGACACGTTCGGCGGCGGCTTCGACATCCGCGCAACGACGGCGCCCGCAAGTCCCATCGGGGACATGCGCGCCGCGCTTGCGCGCGCGCCCGGGGTGCGCCCGGGCGACATCCGGCTCGTCTCGAGCCAGTCGCTGCTCCCGGTCAAGGCCAATCAGGTGGGCACCGGAGCGAAACCCGAGTCGTATCTCGTGCACGGAGCCGACGGCGCGTTCCTCTCGAACACGACGTACGGCTTTGCGGCGACGGCGCGCGGGTACCGATCGGCCGCGGCCGTCTGGACGGCACTCCGCCGGCACCCGAACCTGGCCGTGGTCGATTCGCTGATCGTGCCCCGCAAGCAGAACTACAGCTTCGGCGCGACCTCGAAGTTCCGGCTGCGCGGCTTCTACCTCGAGGATCGCCCGTTCCGGCCCGTTCGCGTGGACGTGCGTGATCCGCAGACCGGCCGGAGCGTCCGGCTCACGGTGATCGGCGTGCTCTCCGACCGCGCGCCGCTCACGATGGCCGGCATCTGGACGTCCCAGTCGACGCTCGCTTCCGCGTTCGGCAGCCGTGTCGTGCCGACCGTGCACCTCTTTGCGCTGAAGCCCGGCGTGGACTCGGTGCAGACGGCGCGGGCGCTCGAGTCGGCCTTCCTCGCCAACGGCATGCAGGCCGATGCCGCCAAGAAGCTGCTCGCCGACGGCATCTCGGCAAGCCTCACGTTCGACCGCCTGATCGAGGGCTTCATGGGTCTCGGACTGATCGTCGGCGTTGCCGCGCTCGGCGTCGTCAGCACCCGCTCGGTCGTCGAGCGCCGTCAGCAGATCGGCGTCCTGCGCGCGATCGGCTTCCGGCGCGGGATGGTGCAGGCGTGCTTCCTGCTCGAGTCGTCGTTCGTGGCACTCACGGCGATCGTCGTCGGCACCGCGCTCGGGCTGGCCGTGGCCTACAACGTCATCGCCGACACCCGGCGCCAGCCCAGCTGGTCGGGCATGCCGTTCGTGGTGCCGTGGCTGACGCTCGCCCTGATCTTCCTCGTCGTCTATGCGGTGGCCATGGCGACCACCCTGGCGCCCGCGCGGCGCGCCTCGCGCGTCTACCCGGCGGAGGCGCTGCGCTACCAGTGAGCGCTCAGTCCGGCGCGCCGCCCTGGAGCCAGCGAGCTCCGCGCGCGTAGAGCTGCTCCACCTCGCGCCCCTCGAGCCCCGGCATGTCGCGCTTGACGTCGTAGCCGACCTCGGTCTGCAGGTACGCGAGGTGGCGGTAGCCCTCGGGGAAGGCCTCGAGCAAGGCCCGATCGAGGCTCACCGACGCCGAGGGATCGACCGGGTCGAGCCGGTCCTTCTCGTAGATCGGCTGTCGCAGCACGAGCCCCCAGCGCCCCTGCCTGCGCTCGAAGAAGTCGTAGAAGCGTCCCGTGCAGACGACGTCGCAGAGCGTGCCGTGCACCTCGGCGCGCTGAGAGATCGTCATCTTCGTCTGGCTGACGGCGCGGTCGCCGGCCACGTCCACGGAGGAACCGCCGAGGAAGTGGAGGATGCGCACGCCGCGCGCCCAGCCCTGCTTGTTGGCCTCGATGAAGCCGTCGGCCGTGCCCTGGAACCAGGTCGCCATCATGCGCCCGTCGTCGTGCCAGACGGTGCGCAGCCGCTCCCACTCCCCCGCGTCGCGCCAGACGGCCCAGGACTCGGCGAGCTCGCGGATCGCGCGGCGGGAGTCGGCCTCGTCGCTCACAGACGTGAGGCTAGCTCGTCAGGAGGCGAAGTCGGCCGTCGCCATCACGGTGTTGCGGCGAGTGCCGAACGTCCCGAGCGCGATGCCGAGCCCGACGCGGCGCATCCCCGGCATGAGGATGACCGCCCGGTGCTCGGGCGATCGCATCCACTGCGCGACGAGACCCGCAGGCGACCCGAACGGCCCGATCCCGAACGCGATGTCCTCGCCCGTCAGCGTGCTCTTGAGATAGCGCGAGATGCGATCGTCGGACGTCTCGCCGGGCGAGTCGTGATCGAAGTAGGCGTTCCGCAGCATGTCGAGCGAATGCTCGCGGGCGGCCGTGCGCAAGGGCGCGCTGAGCGTGAGGCCCGTCAGGTGATGCTGCTGCCTGATCTGGTTGAGCAGCACGAGCACCTGCTGCTCGCTGCCGGCCTGGAACGAGATCGCTCCCGCCTGGCAGACGCCGGTGGCGACGAGAGTTACCAGGACGACGACCAACCGAAGCGCCCACCGCATCCCATCCAGATCGGGCGTTCCGGGCGATCGGGGATCCCGCTAAATAGCGGTTCGGTCATGGTCAAAACGAGGGTGCGGAGTACCTCTTTACGCGGCCAGCGAGGCGCAGTTGCGCTCGTCCGGGAGCAGCGGCCGCGCGATCAGCTGGTAGCTCCTGGCCGGGCTCGGGCGCATGCTCCAGAGCGACACCTCGTTGGCGTTGTGCAACGCGGCGAGCAAGCTCTTCGCATCGGCGCCGCCCACGGACATGCAGCGATAGTTCAGGCCGCTCGGCACGCGCTTCCCGGCGGTTGCCAGGTCGCGCCTCAGAGGCCACACGACGGCGGAGGCGCCGGGCTGTGCCCGGCCGTCGGAGGGCGCCACGTAGACGGCCAGCGCACGCGGGACATAGCGCGCGCCGGACACGCCGCGCGGAAGGCCGGCGATGAAGCGCGTGAGAGCCTTGCGGGCCTGGGCCTGCCTCGCCGGAAGCGGGCTACCGCCCGTGGCCCCGAGCGCGTAGGCCTGGCGCTTCACGTGCCTGCCGGCAGCATTCAGGAGCACCGTCGTCGTCGGCATGTCGCTCACGCCGACGGTGCCGTAGTCGATCGGCCCGCGCACCAGCAACCCGGCCCGGGCGGCTCGGCGCAGCAGCGCCTGCACCTGGCTCTCGCGCAGCTTGCTGCGCACGAGCGGGTAGATCGCGGGCCCGGGGTACATCTGGGTGATGACTCCGGGCACGATCACGGTGCCGTCGCCGTAGAGGGTGAACGACGGGAGAGCCCGCAGGTTCGTCTGCGGCGTGACGAAGCCGCCGCCGCTGCTGATGCGCAGCACGATCTTCGCCGGAGCCGTGGGGTGGCCGATCGCAGCGTGCCGCGAGCGTGCGGACGTGGCGGCAGCCACCGACGGCAGCACCGCGAGCAGCAGGACGGATGTCAGCAGGATTCGCATCGCACGTACTTAGACGGAGCATGGCAGCGTCCGGTTCCGCGCGTTCTCGAACTCTCCGCCGCGGTAGCGTTCGACCGGCATGGCGGGCTTCGGGGTTCAACCGCTGGACGAGACGACCTGGCCGGACTTCGCCTGGCTCGTCGAGAAGCACAACGGCGTCTGGGGCGGCTGCTGGTGCATCGCGTTCCACCCGGAGGGCGCCGATCGCTCGAGGACGCCGGAGAGGAACCGCGCCGCCAAGGAGCGCCGCGTTCGCGAGGGTCGCGCCCACGCCGCTCTCGTGTACGACGGCGCCACCTGTCTCGGCTGGTGTCAGTTCGGATCCCCGGAGGAACTTCCGCGCATCAAGAGCAGGCGCGCCTACCTCGCGGAACTCGGCGAGCTTCCGGATTGGAGGATCACCTGTTTCTTCGTCGACATGGCTCGCCGCAGGCAAGGGGTGGCTTCCCGTGCCCTCGCAGGAGCGCTGCAGCAGATCGCCGGCCTCGGCGGCGGAACGGTGGAGAGCTACCCCGAGGCCGTCGAGGACCGGTCCGTCGCCGCGGCCTTCCTGCACACGGGGACATTGGCGCTGTTCGAGCGCCACGGGTTCGAGCAAACCCGCCAGATCGGGAAGAATCGCTGGGTC
>Ga0207683_10000285_pt1 | contig 45347 bp, 39 predicted proteins | sample KBSM73metaG_FD_184333 | JGI IMG/M metagenome (GOLD analysis project Ga0207683, IMG submission 184333) | Miscanthus rhizosphere microbial communities from Kellogg Biological Station, Michigan, USA - KBS M7-3 metaG (SPAdes) (version 2) | ecosystem: Host-associated > Plants > Roots > Rhizosphere >... | reverse complement strand
GGTCTGCTACAATCCGCCGGTCCGCGCACAGGCTTGGGAGGCGGTTCGAGCGTGAGCAAGCTCGCGATTCTAGCGCAAAGGGCGGGTGCAGGCCGCATCACGACGGTGTTCGTCATGATGGTCATCGGCGGCGTCGCCGCGTTCGGGTTCGTGCCCGGGATGACGGAGACGGACATGGCGACGCGGCTGGTCGTCCGCGATCTGGCGCTTCCGGCGCTGGCACCCGCGTCGATCGGCGAAGGCTACTGGCGCGAATCGCGAATCGAGCGAGGCGACACGCTCGGCAGCGTGCTTGCCCGCCTGTCTATCACCGATCGCGCCGCGCAGCAGTTCCTGCGCACCGATCAAGGCGCCCGCCCGCTGTATCAATTGATGCCTGGCAAGTCGGTTCGGGTCGAGACCGACGACGACGGGCGGCTGATCTCATTGCGCTACCTGGCGCAAGGTGGCGCGCTGCTTCGCGTCGACCGCCGTGCCGACGGCTTCGTCGCCGCGAGCGCGCCGCCCGGATATGGCGTTCGCACCGAAGTCCGCGCCGGCGAAATCCGCTCTTCGCTGTTCGGTGCTGCCGACGCCGTCGGACTGCCCGATGCGGTGACGATGCAACTGGCCGAAGTCTTTTCCGGCGACATCGACTTCTACCACGACCTGCGGCGCGGCGACCGCTTTGCCGTCGTCTATGAAATGCGCGACGTCGACGGCGCGCCGGCCGGTGCAGGCAAACTGGTCGCCGCCGAGTTCGTCAACAAGGGCGTCGCCTATCGCGCCTTCCTCTGGCGCGGCGCCGACGGCAGCGAAGCGTACTACACGGAGTTCGGCAAGAATCTGCGCAAGGCCTTCCTGCGCTCGCCAGTCGAATTCACGCGTATCACTTCCGGCTTTTCACTGGCACGGTTTCATCCGTTCCTGCAAACCTGGCGCGCGCACAAGGGTGTCGATTTCGCCGCGCCGACCGGCACCGCGGTGCGCGCCGCCGGCGACGGCAAGGTCATCTTCGCCGGCCGGCAGAACGGTTACGGCAACGTCGTCATCCTGCAGCATGGGGGGGCCAACTCCACCGTGTACGCACATCTGTCGCGGTTCGCCGCGGGGACGAGGCCAGGCGCGCGCGTCGGCCAGGGCACGGTGATCGGCTACGTCGGTCAGACCGGGTGGGCGACCGGCCCGCACCTGCACTACGAGTTCCGCGTCAATAGCATTCAGCGCAACCCGATGACGATCGCGCTCCCGGATGCGCCGCCTCTGGCCGCTGCCGACAGGCCCGCGTATGTCACGCGCATCGCGCCGCTTGCCGATGCGCTCGCGCTCGGCCAGGTCGTCACCATCGCTGCCGGCGAGTAGCTGTCAGGCAGCGGTTGCCCAGCGAGCTCTACATCGGCCTGATGTCGGGCACCAGCGTCGATGGCGTCGACGCGGTGCTGGTCGATTTCGCCGCTGCGCCCTGGCGAGTCCGCGCGCGCCGCCACGTTGCGTTCGAGCCCGCCCTTCGGGCCGAGCTCGATGCCCTGCAAAAAAGCGGCGCCGATGAATTGCACCGATCGGCGCTCGCCGCCAATGCGCTGATGGATTGCTGCGCGGCTGCCGTGTCGGGAGTTCTTGCCGACGCGCGTCTTGAACCTTCGGACATCGTCGCGATCGGCCTGCACGGACAGACGGTGCGTCATCGGCCGGAGCTCCAGTTCACGACCCAGCTCGCGAATCCGGCGCGGCTCGCCGAAGCCTGCCGCATCGCCGTCGTCGCCGATTTTCGCAGCCGCGACGTCGCCGCGGGCGGACAGGGCGCGCCGCTCGCCCCCGCGCTGCACGCCGCGCTGTTCCGCGACGCTGCGCGGCACCGCGTTGTGCTCAATATCGGCGGCATCGCGAACATCACCGACCTGCCGCCGGATGGGCCGGTACGAGGCTTCGACACCGGACCGGGCAACACGCTGCTCGACGCGTGGTGCATGCGGCACCGCGGCGAGGCATTCGACCGCGACGGCGCATGGGCGGCGACTGGCCAGCCGATCGCGGCATTGCTCGAAGCGCTTCGCGCCGATCCGTACTTCGCGCTACCGCCGCCGAAGAGCACTGGGCGCGACCACTTCAACCTGCCCTGGGTGGAGGCGCGGCTGCAATCGACGTACGCGCCGGCCGATGTGCAGCGGAGCTTGCTGGCGCTTACCTCGGTGACGATCGCCGAAGCGATAGCGGCGCATTGCGCGGGAGCGTCGGAGATAGTGGTATGCGGCGGCGGTGCGCACAACGGCGCGCTGCTGCGGGAGCTCGCCCGCGATCTCGGCGGCCGCGCGCTCGCGACGACCGCGGCGTATGGCGTCCCGGTCGGCGATGTCGAGGCGCTGGCGTTCGCGTGGCTCGCTCGCGAATCGCTCGGCGGAAGGCCGGGCAATCTGCCGGCGGTGACCGGCGCGCGCGGCCCGCGGGTGCTGGGCGCCGTCTATCCGGCCTAGCGCCGGTGGTCGAACGCGGAATGAAAAACGGGCGCCCTGACAGGGCGCCCGTCGATGTCCGGCCGGACCGAAGCTCTAGGTCGTGGAGAACGACGAGCCGCAGCCGCAGGTCGTCGTCGCGTTGGGGTTCTTGATCACGAACTGCGCGCCCTCGAGCCCCTCGGTGTAGTCGATCTCGGCGCCCACCAGATACTGATAGCTCATCGGATCGATCAGCAGCATCACGCCGTTCTTTTCCATCGAGGTATCGTCTTCGTTGACGGTTTCGTCGAAAGTGAAGCCGTACTGGAAGCCCGAGCACCCGCCGCCGCTCACGAACACCCGCAGCTTCAGGTCGGGATTGCCTTCCTCCTCGATCAGCGTCTTGACCTTCGCCGCCGCGGCGTCGGTGAATACAAACGGGGCGGGCATTTCGGTCATTGCATTCATCATCTACTCCGGTTCATTGCACCGTTATGGCGCTGGCTCATTATCGGCTGCGTCGCGGATGCGGTCAATTTGCCTCGACCAGCCTCACTCGCCAGTCGCGCGCTTCAGTTCCACCACGTCGGCGGTCTCCTGGCCGACATGCATCAGCTTGCCCTGGACGATGGCGCCAACGTGCATTTCCAGCGTTCTGTAGACCACGTCTCCATGGACCTGCGCCTTTGCCTGCAGTTCCAGGTGATCGCTGGCCGAAACCGGACCGGCGACCGCGCCGTTGATGACCACGTGTGATACGCGGACTTCGCCTTCGACCTTCGCTCGCTCGCTGATGACCAGCGTGCCGGGCTGATTGTCGACCGTCGACACTTTCCCATGCACGGTGCCATCGATGCGAAGACCGCCGGAAAAGACAAGGTCGCCATCGACCGTCGTCCCGGCGCCGATCAGGCTGTCCAGTCGCTTTTGTGTCGGACGCGTCTTCCTCTGTTCGAACATGAGGCCTCCTACGAAAGAATCAAGTTCCGCGTCGCTTTCGGGCTCGTCTGGCCCGGCTCGAGCACTTTCGCCTCGAGGCTCTTCAGCTGGCTGCCCGGCGGTACGCTGATCGTTCCTTCAACCCTCTGATAATACTTGAATTTCAACTGCAATGCCGCTGCGTTCTCCGGCTGGCCTTCAGGCAGCTCAATGGTCATCGGTCCATTCTTGTCGACCAGGTTCGCCTGCATGCTCAAATGGCCGGAAAATTCATCGGTCGGCTTGCCGCCGCGCACGATCAACAGGCTGAAGCGGTAGCTGTCGTCGCTCGCGCGCTCGGCCGAGAGCCGCTGTATCGAAATCGCGCCCTGCTTGCCGCTGTCGCTGAACAACTGCTGCAGGAAGGCGAGCTCCTCCTTGATCTGCGTGTTCTCGCTCTGCAGGTCGAGCGTCTGTCGCGAAAGCCTGCTTTGCGCGCCGCGAGCCATGCCGAGATCGCTTTCGAGCTCGGTCGTCCTGGCGCGCAGACGCGTGTTTTCTTCCTTCAGCTGGTCCCTTTCGGCCTGGAGCCTCGCGCGCTCCTGCGCGACTTCGTTCCGGTTGAATCCGCCGAGGAATTGACCGAAGTCGAAGCCCCACCACCACATGCCGCCGATCAGCGCGAGAACGATCAGCAGCAGCGGGATCTTCAGCCGCCAGCTGTGCTCGATGCGCACCGCCATCTTGGTCGCGCTGATGCCGAAGGTCTGGCGGAGCTTTCGCCCGACGGTGCGGGTCGTCACCATCGGTTCAAGGCATCACCGGAGGGGCGGTAAGGCCGGTCGTCTCGGCCAGACCGAACATCAGATTCATGTTCTGAATCGCCTGGCCGGCGGCGCCTTTGACCAGATTGTCTATCACCGCGACGACGACAGCGATGTCGCCGCCCTGCGGCCGATGCACGGCGATGCGGCACACGTTCGATGCGCGCACCGATCGCGTCTCCGGATGGCTGCCGGCGGGCATCACATCGACGAAGGGCTCGCCGGCATAGCGCTTTTCGAACAGTGCCTGCAGGTCGACGCCGCGATCGGTCAGACGTGCATAGAGCGTAGCGAGGATACCGCGGACCATCGGCACCAGATGCGGCGTGAACACGACCGTCACCGGAGACTTGCTGCGGCCGTTCAATCCGTGCACCACTTCGGGATGGTGGCGGTGGCCGCCGAGGTTGTAGGCCTTGAAGTTGTCGGAAGCCTCGCTGAACAACAGACCGAGCTCCGCCTTGCGGCCCGCGCCCGAGACGCCGGACTTGGCGTCGGCGATAAGGTGGTCGACCTCGACGATGCCCGCCTCGACCAACGGCAGGAACCCCAGCTGGATCGCCGTCGGATAACAGCCCGGATTGCCGACGATGCGCGCCTTGCGGATCGCGTCGCGGTGCATCTCGGGCAGGCCGTATACCGATTCGGCCAGCAGATCGGGGCAGGCGTGCGGCATCTTGTACCACCGCTCGAATTCAGCCGTATCCTTGAGCCGGAAGTCTGCCGCCAGATCGATGATCTTGACGCCGGCGCCGACGAGCTCGCGCGCCTGTGCCATCGCCACGCCATGCGGCGTGGCAAAAAAGACGACGTCGCAGCGCGAAAGTCCGGCGAGGGCCGGATCGCTGAATTGCAGCTCCGACAGTCGTTCCTGGTCGCGCAGGCTCGGGAACATCGTCCCGACCGCCACCCCCGCTTCGGAGCGGGACGTTATGGCCTGGACGCGCGCCTCTGGATGCACGGCCAGCAGCCGCAGCAATTCGACACCGGTATAACCGGTCCCGCCGACAATGCCTACCTTGATCATGCCCGCCTCATCGAACCGGCGATGATTCTACCACCCCGGCCCCATTGTATGACATTGGAATAATCCGCTCGAAGTCCCAAATGCAAAGGCCGCCTTGCGGCGGCCTTAGGCAATCGTGGGCAGTGAGCCGCGCTAGCGCTTGGAAAACTGCTTGCGGCGTCGCGCCTTGTGCAGGCCGACCTTTTTCCGCTCGACCTCGCGGGCGTCGCGGGTGACCAGGCCCGCCTTGGACAGCGGCGGCTTCAGCTGGGCGTCGTAGTCGATCAGCGCGCGCGTGATGCCGTGGCGGACCGCGCCCGCCTGGCCCGATTCGCCGCCGCCGATGACGTTGACCATGATGTCGAAGGTCGCCTCGTGATTGACCAGCTTCAGCGGCTGGCGGACGACCATGCGGCCCGTTTCGCGCGTGAAAAACTCGTCGACCGGCTTGTCGTTGACGACGAACTTGCCCGAGCCCTGCTTGATGAATACGCGGGCCACGGCGCTCTTGCGCCGGCCCGTGCCGTAGTAATAGCTGCCGATCATTGTGAGCGAGCCTTTAGAGGTCCAGCGTCTTCGGTTGTTGAGCCACGTGCGGATGCGCGGTGCCGGCATAGCATTTGAGCTTCTTGAGCATCGCATAGCCCAACGGCCCCTTGGGCAGCATGCCCTTGACCGCTTTTTCCAGAACCCGACCGGGAAAGCGCTGCTGCATCTTGCTGAACGACGTCGTGCGGATGCCGCCCGGATAGCCGCTGTGACGGTGGTAGAGCTTGTCGTCGGCCTTGTTGCCGGTGACCTTGATCTTTTCGACGTTGGTGACGACGATAAAGTCGCCGGTATCGACGTGCGGCGTATAGATCGGCTTGTGCTTGCCGCGGAGCCGGTGCGCGATCGCGCTGGCCAGCCGGCCCAGCACCTTGTCGCTGGCATCGACGACGTACCAATCCCGCTTGACGTCCTCGGGCCTGGCGGAATAGGTTTTCATGGCGAAATTCGCGTCCGGTTCAACTTTACAAAGTCTTAGATGATAATACGCGGCTGATACGCTGTCAAACCGGTACGCCTCGCGCCGCAAGCTTTCCGCGCGTTTCCCACTACCCACGCGAGGCGATAAAAAAAGCGCGGCCGATGGCCGCGCTAAGTATTCCACCATAGGAGGAGAATGGAGGAACGGTCTGCGACCCGGAAGGAGGAGATCCCGGCCGCAGACAAAGGAAGTTTGCCTTATTGCGGCGCACAATGCAAGTGGCATAATGATTCACAGCCCGCGTTGTCCACGACGGGGGGGCGGAAGCCGGATCTTCGGGTATCGATGGAAGGCCTTGATTGAAAGCCACGGTCAAATGGATCGACCAGGTGAGCTTCGTTGCCGAAACCGGCAGCGGCCACGCCGTTGTCGTGGACGGTTCGCCCGACGCCGGCGGGCGGAACATCGGGCCGCGGCCGATGGAACTCGTACTGGCCGGCACCGCGGCATGCACGGCATTCGATGTCGTCTGGATCTTGAAAAAGGCGCGCCAGCCGATCACCGGCTGCACCGTCGATGCCGAGGTCGAACGCGCGCCGACCGAGCCCAAGGTATTCACGCGCATGCACTTCGTCTATCGGATTCGCGGCGAAGGCTTGAACCCTGCGCAGGTCGAGCGCGCGGTGCAGCTGTCGAAGGAAAAATATTGCTCGGCGACGCTGATGCTGGCCAAGACTGCCGCGATCAGCTACGAGATCAGCATCAACGGCGAGCCGCTCGAGCGCACGCCCTAGCCCCGCAACAGGCGAATGAGGCTCGACGTGTCCCAGCGCCGGCCGCCCTGCGCCTGAATGCGCGCGTAGAACTGATCGACCAGCGCAGTTACCGGCAGCGCCGCACCGTTGCTCCGCGCTTCGGCCGAGCATATCGCGAGATCCTTGCGCATCCAGTCGACGGCAAAGCCAAAGTCGAACTTGTCGGCAACCATCGTCTTGCCGCGATTGTCCATCTGCCAGGATTGCGCCGCCCCTTTGCCGATGACGTCGAGCACGCGCTCGGCGTCGAGCCCGGCTTTTTGGGCGAAGTTGATGCCTTCCGATAACGCCTGCACCAATCCGGCGATGCAGATCTGGTTGACCATCTTGGTCAGCTGACCCGAGCCCGGGCCGCCCATCAGGGTCACCGCGCGCGCGTAATGCGCCAGCACGCCTTCGGCGCGGGCAAAGACGTCGGCTTCGCCGCCAACCATGATCGTCAGCTTGCCGTTTTCGGCGCCGGCCTGGCCGCCGGATACCGGCGCGTCGAGGAAACCGACACCGCGAGCCTTCGCGGCCGCGTGCACCTCGCGCGCAACGGTGGCGGACGCGGTCGTGTGATCGACCAGCACGCTACCGGCGCGCATCGCCGCGACCGCACCCGTGGGGCCCAGCGCGACGGCGCGAACGTCGTCGTCGTTGCCGACACACATCATCACCAGCGTCGCATCGGCCGCGGCAGCGGCCGGGGTCGGCGCCGCGCTGCCGCCGTACTTTTCGACCCACTGCGCGGCCTTGGCGGGCGTGCGGTTGTAAACAACCACCGAATGTCCGGCGCGCGCCAGATGTCCGGCCATCGGAAAGCCCATTACACCCAGGCCCAGAAACGCCAGTTTGCCGCTTTCCATCGCTGCTCCTTGCTGGTTGAGACGGGGCCGGTGCGGCCCGATGGCTGGCCGCTAGCGCGCCTTGCCGGGTTCAAGCGAGGACCGCGCGGCTCGAATTGCCGCGCGCACCTGCGCCGGCGCGGTCCCGCCAGGATGATCGCGGCTCGCAATCGAGCCTTCGAGTGTCAGCACCGCATAGACATCGTTTTCGATCAGCGGCGAATAGCGCTGCAGCGAGGCGAGCGACAGCGTGGCCAGATCGCACTGCTCGGATTCGGCATGCCGCACTGCTTGTGCGACCGCCTCGTGCGCGTCACGGAACGGCAGGCCCTTCTTGACCAGGTAATCGGCAAGATCGGTCGCGGTCGCATAGCCCTCGCTGGCCGCCGCGCGCATGCGCTCGGCATCGACTTCGATGCCGTCGGATACCAGCGCGGTGAGGACGCCCAGCGTCGGCAGCAGCGTGTCGACGACGTCGAATACCGGCGCCTTGTCCTCCTGGTTGTCCTTGTTGTAAGCGAGCGGTTGCGCCTTCATCAAGGTCAGCAGCGCGACCAGGTCGCCGTAGACTCGTCCGGTCTTGCCGCGCACCAGCTCCGGAACATCGGGATTCTTCTTTTGCGGCATGATCGAGCTGCCGGTGCAGAAGCGGTCGGCGAGGCGCACGAAACCGAAGCGCGGGCTCGACCACAAGACGAGCTCTTCGGCGAACCGCGACAGGTGCATCATCAGCAGCGCGCCGGCGGCGGCGAATTCGATCGCGAAGTCGCGATCCGACACGGCGTCGAGCGAATTGGTGCACAGGCCTTCGAAGCCGAGCTCGCGCGCCATCTGGTCGCGGTCGATCGGGAAGCTGGTGCCGGCCAGGGCCGCGCTGCCGAGCGGAAGCCGGTTGACGCGCCGCCGGCAGTCGATCAGGCGCTCGGAGTCGCGTGCGAGCATTGCTTCGTAGGCGAGCAGGTGATGGCCGAAGGTTACCGGCTGCGCTACCTGCAGGTGCGTGAAGCCCGGCATGATCGTCGCGGCGTGCGGCTCGGCCAGATCGAGCAGCGCGCTGCGCAGCGCGATGATCGCCGTCCCGATGTCGTCGATCGCCGCGCGCACGTAGAGTCGCAAGTCGGTAGCGACCTGATCGTTGCGCGAGCGGCCGGTGTGCAGCCGCTTGCCCGCATCGCCGATCAGCGCGGTCAAGCGCTTTTCGATGTTCAGGTGCACGTCCTCGAAGTCTAGCGACCAGGCAAATGCGCCACGCCCGATCTCGTCGGCAATCGCCGCCAAGCCGCGCTCGATCGCGTCAAGGTCGGCGGCGGAAAGAACGCCGACCGCGGCCAGCATGCGCGCGTGCGCAAGCGAGCCCGCAACGTCGGCGGCGGCGAGCCGTTTGTCGAAGTCGACCGACGCGGTATAGCGCTTGACGAGCTCGGCGACCGGCTCGCTGAATCGGCCGGACCAGCCGGTAGCCGCCGCGATGGCCGGATCGGATTTGCGCGTGGACATGGCTTGCCTCACCCGGACGTCTTCCGCACAATAGCCGGGCGCCGACATTCTGCACCTCGGTCCCGCGACCGGTGCCGGTCGATTTTCGCTCGCGCCGGGCCGGAAGCAACGAACAATGCGACCTAGTATAAATCAAAACACGGTCCGACTCTCGCTGCCGGAACTGCGCAATCTCGGCACCATCCTGCGGATACTGCTCGCGGTCAACGCGATCGTGCTCGTCGCGGCGCTGCTGCGTGAAACGCGCTGGGCGGCGCTATGGGCGACCTGGCTCGAGATGATGTCGATCGTCGAGCCGCAATTACTGCTGCAGCTGCTGGTTCTGTATGCCTTCGCTCCACAGCTCTCCCGCCTGCCGTATCGCAGCGGCGCGATTGTCGTGCTTCTGCTGACGCTCGCCGTCGCGCTGGCATTCAACACTGCCGTCGCCGCGCTGGTCGAGGATGTCACCGCCAGCGCGATGTCGCGCGACGTCGTCTTTTCGATGCTGATCGCCGCGGCGCTGCTCGTCTACTTTCAGCTTCGCGCCAAGGCGCTCTCGCCCGCGATCACCGAGGCCCGGCTGCAGGCGCTGCAGGCCCGCATCCGGCCGCACTTCCTGTTCAACAGCATCAACGCCGTGCTGTCTCAGATGCGCACCGATCCGCGACGCGCCGAAACCGCGCTCGAGGACCTCGCGGATCTGTTCCGCGTGCTGATGCGCGACAACCGGCAGCTCGCGCCGCTGGAGAACGAAGTCGAGCTGTGCCGTCATTACCTGGACCTGGAGAAGCTTCGGCTGGGCGACCGGTTGACCGTCGACTGGCACATCGACAACATGCCAAAGGATGCGATGGTGCCGCCGCTGGTGCTGCAGCCGCTGCTCGAGAACGCCGTCTACCATGGCATCGAGCCGAGTAGCGCGCCGGGGGTCATCGCGATTAATATCTTCTTGAGCCGCGGCGAGGTGCACGCGATCCTGCGCAATCCGTACCAGGAGGGTCCAAGGCGCGGCGGAGGCAACAAGATGGCGCTGGCCAATATTCGCGAGCGGCTGGCGCTGCATTTCGATGCCGAGGCAAGTCTCGAGAACCGCCTGACCAGGGACAGCTACGAGGTGCACATACGCATGCCATACCGCACGAAACACAGAACGGGAAAGCCGCGTGGCTGATGCTCCGCTGAAAGTGCTGATCGTCGACGACGAGGCGCCGGCGCGCCGGCGGCTGCGCGAGCTGCTCGACGATTGCACCACCGCTCTGCCGCTGGTCGTCGTCGGCGAAGCGGCCAGCGGCCGCGAGGCCCTGACCTTGCTCGGCAGCACGCTGACCGACCTGGTCTTGAGCGACATCCACATGCCCGACATGGACGGCATCGAGCTGGCGCGGCACCTGCTCAAGCTGCCGGTGCCGCCGGTCCTGATTTTCACCACCGCTTATCACGAGCACGCGATCGCGGCGTTCGAGGTGCACGCCGTCGATTACCTGGTCAAGCCGGTCCGCGTGCAGCGCCTGCTCGCCGCGCTGCAGCAGGTGCCGCGGCTGAGACCGCTGTCGGAGGGGAAGCTCGATCGGCTGCCTGCCGCGGCGCGGCGCTTTCTGTCGGTGACCGAACGATCGCGGGTCGTGCTGGTGGCGATCGAGGAAGTCATCTATCTGAAGGCCGAGCTCAAGTACATCACGATCCGGACCGCGGATCGCGAGTTCCTGCTCGAGGAGTCGCTGACCCGCCTCGAGGAAGAATTCGGGCAGCGCTTCGTTCGCGTCCATCGCAATTGCCTGGTCGCGCGCGAAGCGATCCGGGGATTCGAGCGCCGCGTCAGCGCTGACGGCGACGCGCACTGGGAAGTCCTGCTGCGCGGCGTCACCGAGGCGCTGCCGGTGTCGCGCCGGCAGCAATTCATCGTGCGCGAAATCGGCCGCGAGTCGTCGGCTTGATCCGGCGACCTCGCGATCGCGCTCGCGGTCTGCCCGGCACGCGGCCTGTCGTGGCGGTCGTGGTTTAGACTGCCGGTCCCGCAACCTTTTTCTCGACCCCCAAGATGGCCCCACGCACGCTGATTTGCGGGTCGCTCGCCCGCGATACGATCATGGTGTTCCCCGACCGCTTTTCGCGGCACATCCTGCCCGACCAGACGCGCGTGCTGTCGGTGTCGTTCCAGATCGGCGAAATGCGCCAGGAATGGGGCGGATGCGCGGGCAACATCGCCTATAACCTGAAGGCGATCGGCGGCGAGCCGGTGGTGATGGCGACCGTCGGCGACGATGGCGGCGTGTACGAGGCGCGGCTAGCCTCGCTCGGCATTGCGCGCGACGGTCTACGTGCGGTGGCCGGCACGTTCACCGCGCAGGCGTTCATCATCACCGATCTCGACGACAATCAGATCACGGCCTTTCATCCCGGCGCGATGAACCGCTCGGAGCTCAATAACGTCGGCGACGTCGAGGGAATCGCGCTCGGCATCGTCGCTCCCGACGGCAAGGAAGGCATGCAATCGCACGTCCGCGGCTTTGCCGCCGCCGGGATTCCTTTCATCTTCGATCCCGGTCAGGGACTGCCGCTGTTCACCGGCGAGGAGCTTGTCTCGATGATCGAAGCCGCCGACTATGTCACCGTCAACGATTACGAGGCGCGCCTGCTTTGCGATCGTACCGGGCTCACGCTGCAGGACATCGCGGCTCGGGTGCAAGCTCTGATCGTGACGCTGGGAGCCGACGGCTCTCGCATCCACAGCGGCGGCAAGCTGATCGATGTGCCTGCGGTCCGTCCAACCGCGCTGCTCGATCCGACCGGTTGCGGGGATGCCTACCGTGCCGGATTGTTGTATGGCATCGCGCACGACTGGGAGTGGCTGCGCACCGGGCGGCTGGCGGCGCTTTTAGGCTCGGTCAAGATCGCCTCGCGCGGCGGTCAGAATCATGCAGTCGATCGCGAGCTACTGGCAGAGCTATACGACTCTCATTTCGGCGGCTCGCTGTGGTAGAACCGCGCGGCGCAGCGGTGCGCGGCGCCACAGTCGCGCATCTCGCGCGCTAAGCCGAGGAAGCTATCTGGCAGGTCTTGGCGTCGCCGGCGAGCGGCCCGGCACCTGGAACAGCCGCCGGTCGCCAAGCCTGAGCGCGGTCAGGCAGCCGCCCCACAAGCAGCCCGAATCGAGCATCAGCACATTCGGCGCCAGCATCAGGTCGAGCGTCGACCAATGGCCGCAGAGCACGGTGACGCCGGCTGACCTTCGTTCCGCATGCCTGAACCACGGTGCGAACCCTGATGGCGTGTGATCGGGTCCGCGCTTTTCGCGGAGCTCCATCGTGTCGTCGGCCGCGCAAAAGCGCAGGCGCGTGCAGGCGTTGACGACGACACGCAGACGATCGTAGCCGCGCAGAGTTTCGTCCCAACGCGCCGGCTTATCGCCATACAGGTCGCGCAGGAAGTCGTCGTGCCGGTCGGAGGCCAGGATCGCCTCGACCTCGCGCGAAAGCATCAGCGCGGTCGCCGGGGTCCACGATGGCAGCAGGCCGGCGTGCACCAGCAGCCATTCGTCCTCGAGCACGACCAGCGGCCGCGTGCGCAGCCACGCGAGCAGTTCGTCCCGGTCCGGCGCATCGAGAATTGCGTCCAGCGTGTCGTCGTCATGCGCCCGGCGGTGGCCAGCGGCGACGGTGAGCAGATGGAAGTCGTGATTGCCCAGCACAGTCACGGCGCTGGCGCCGAGCTCGCGTACCGTGCGCAGTACCGAGAGCGATTCCGGTCCGCGGTTGACCAGGTCGCCGACCAGCCATAACCGGTCGTGTGCCGGATCGAACCTGATCAGGTCGAGCAGCTGTCGGAATTCGGCGTAGCAGCCCTGGATGTCACCGACGGCGTAGACGCTCATCGCGGGCGCGGATCGCGTCGAGGCCGCACGGAGACACGGGCGCGTACCAATTCGATGTCGGGTCGCACGGTGAGCCCTTCACGCGCGGCGTAAGCTGCGCTGCAGAATCGTCGATGCTAGAATCCGGCGCATTCTAACATCCGCGTCACGATGAAATTTCCGCTGAACGATCCACAGCGCACTGCGGTGCGCTACCTCGACGGACCTCTGCTGGTCCTGGCCGGCGCGGGCAGCGGCAAGACGCGGGTGATCACCGCCAAGGTTGCGCACCTGATCGAGCAGGGCGTTGATCCGGCCGGCATCGCTGCGATTACCTTCACCAACAAAGCCGCGCGTGAAATGCGCGAGCGGACCGGCGCCGGACTACGCCGACGCGAAAGCGCGGCCGCTGCGCCGACGATATGCACGTTTCACGCCCTGGGCCTGAAGATTCTGCGCCGCGAAGCCGCCGCTATGCAGCTGACCCCGCGCTTTTCGATTCTCGATCCTGCCGATGTCGAACCGATAGTCGCCGAGCTGCTGACCTCGGGCGACCGGGCGCGCGTGCGCGCTGCGCAGTGGCAGATCAGCGCGTGGAAGAATGCGCTTATCGCGCCCGCCGAGGCGCTGGCGCGAGCCTCGACCGAGGCGGAAGCCGCGGCAGCGCGAGTCTATGCGCGCTATCGTGCGGCGCTGTCGGCTTATCAGGCGGTCGACTTCGACGATCTGATTGCGTTGCCGGTTGCCGCGCTCGAATGCGACGCCGGCGCCGCAGAGTACTGGCAGAAGCGCCTTCAGTACCTGCTGATCGACGAATACCAGGACACCAACCCGGCGCAGTATCGGTTGCTACGGCTGTTGACAGGCGCGCGCGCGGCATTTACCGCGGTCGGGGACGACGACCAGGCGATCTATGGCTGGCGCGGCGCGACGCTGGCCAATCTCGAGCAGCTGCCGCGCGACTATCCATCGTTGAAGGTGATCAAGCTCGAGCAGAACTATCGCTCGTCGATCAGGATCCTGCGCTCGGCGAATGCGCTGATCGGGCACAACACCAAGCTCTTCGACAAGGCGCTATGGAGCGATCTCGGGCTGGGCGAACCGATCCAGGTCGCGCCTGCTGCCGACGACCAGGCCGAGGCCGAGAGCGTCGCGAGGACCATCGCCGCGCTCAAATTCGAGCATCGCACCCGGTTCGATGATTTCGCGGTGCTCTATCGGGGAAATCACCAGGCGCGCGCGTTCGAGCAGGCGCTGCGCGCGCAGAACATGCCCTACTCGGTCAGCGGCGGCCAGTCATGGTTCGACCGCACCGAGATTCGCGATATCGTCGCCTATCTGCGGCTGATCGCCAACGACGAAGACGATCCCGCGTTCGTGCGCGCGGTGACGACGCCGCGTCGCGGAGTCGGCGCCCAGACGCTCGAGCGCCTCGGTCGCGCCGGCGGATTGTTCGCCGCCGCCTGTGACGACGGGCTCACCAGCGAGCTGCCGGCGCGGCAACGCGAGGCGCTGACCGCGTTCTGCAGAATGATCAACGGTCTTCGCTATCGCGCCGAGCGTGAGCCGGCCGGCCGGCTGATCGACGATCTGATCAAGACCATTGGTTACGAGGACCATCTGTTCTCGACTTGCGACAAGCGTGAAGCGCAAACGCGATGGGAAAGCATTGTCGATTTCGTTCGCTGGCTCTCCAACAAGGGCGAATCCGATGAGCGCAATCTTCTCGAGCTGACGCAATCGATCGCACTGCTGACGCTGCTCGACGGCGAAGAGGGCCGCGAACCGGACGCGGTGCGCCTGTCGACCTTGCACGCAGCGAAGGGCCTGGAATTCGCGCATGTCTTCCTGGTCGGACTGGAGGAAGGCGTGCTGCCGCACCGCGAGGCGGTCGTTGCGGGCAACATCGATGAGGAACGCCGGCTCATGTATGTCGGACTTACGCGTGCGCAGCGGAGCCTGCGATTGTCGTGGTGCCGGCGACGCAAGCGGGCGGGAGAATGGCACAGCGCCGAGCCGTCGCGCTTCATCGGCGAGCTCGCCCAGGAGGATTTGCGCCATGCCGAATCTGCGCTCGAGCCGGCCGATGCCGCGCGCGAAAAGGAAGCAGGCAACGCGCGCTTGCGGCAACTGCGCGCCATGCTGGCGCGCTAAAGGCCTAATCGTGCCCGCGGACGAGCCCGCGCTCGTTCACGTACGCCCAAAGCTTGCGGTCCTCGACGTTGCACGATTCCAATCTGGCGAGCAGTCCAGGGTCGAGATCGCTCCTCTTCGGGTGCTCGAGCGTGCTGCGATTTTCCATGCCCAGATCCAGGGGCACGCCGAGTCGCTCGCCCAGCGCTCGAGTCAACATCGCGATACCTTCGACGGAGCCCAGCAGGTCGATGTGCTTTTGCGCCATTTCCCTGGCTGCCAGGAAGTCACCGCTACCGCAAAGGGAACGGCATTGGCGGTTGTGGCGCGCCGTTTCTGCGACGTAGTGGTCGACAAACCCGGCGATCCCCATGTCGCGGACCATGACGTGCCGCGGGTGGCCTGTAAAGCTTATCGTATAGCGATACGTGGACAGGGCCCGCTCGATGGGCTCTCTGACCAGGGCCACGATGACACGCCTGCCCAAGTCACGCTGAAGCCAGAACGGCAGATCGAAATGACCGGAGATCAGCCGGTACCGGTGCAGTTCTTCGTCGGACAGTCGCAGGAACTGCTGCTTGAATGCTTCGGTGGAGCGCGGGTATCGCAGCGAGTGCTCGGGCCCGAACTGCCTGGCCATGGCGGTGTACAGCGATATCCCCGCCGTTTTCGGGATATGCACGAACAGTACGTCGGCGCGGGGCGTCGGCGAAGGTCGCGTGGGTACCCTCTCGATGGTGCTAGGCATCGTCGGACAGACGTGACTGGATTTGAAACCCCGGGCTAACCGCCAGCGCAATCGCCGGCCGCGCGGTGCTTGGCTACTTTCCGAGCGTCAGAATCCAGCTCACCAGCGCCTTGATGTCGGCATCGGGCACGGCGGCGTTCGGCGGCATCGGCACCGGTCCCCACACGCCCGAGCCGCCTGCCTTGACCTTGTGCTCGAGCTTGGACGCCGCGGTATTGTCGCCACGATATTTCGCCGCGACTTGGGCATAAGCCGGGCCGACGACCGGCTTGTCGACCGCGTGGCATGCGGCGCAGCCGTACTTCTGCATCATCGCCTGCCCGGACTGCAGATCGAGCGACGCGCCAGCCTTTGCTGCGGGCGCGGCCGTAGCGCCTGGCGGAGTCGCGACGGCGGCAGCAGTTGCCGCACCGACGGCCGCGGGAGCAGCGGCGGCAGCAGTTGGCGCACCGGAAGCCGCGGGCGCAGCAACGGCCGGTGCTGGCGCAGCAGGCGCAGCGGCAGCGGTCGTCACGGCCGGCTCCTTGAAATTCGCACCGGAACGATTGGCCATGTAAACGAGCGCGCTCTCGACTTCGACGTCGGAAAGGTCCGGATTGCCGCCGCGCGGCGGCATCACCTTGCCCGCCTCCTGGAAACCATTGAGCGCGTGCTGCGCCAGAGTTTCATAGCCCTTTTTGATCGGGCCGGCCCACGCCGCCTTGTCGCCGACCTTGGGGGCTCCGGCGATGCCGGGCTCGTGGCAGGTCTTGCAGACCGCCTGAAAAACCTGCTCACCGCTCATACTGGCGCGTGCGCTTGTCGCACCGGCGAGCGTGACTTCGCCAACCGGCTTGATCCGCGATAGCACCTGCGCCTCGGTCGCGCCTGTGTCTTCGCGCCTGACGCCGGTGACCAGTTGCGACAGCAGCAGAAAAAGCCCGATCGGAACCAGGAAGGCAAGCGCCAGCACGATCGCCAGTTGCTTGGGCGTTTTTATCGGTGAGATGTGCTCATCGTGCATCGTGGAATTCCCGGCAAGGTGGCTGAATGGTCAGGGCCTCACGCAACAGCATCGAAATCTCTCGTTCGCGCGCACTGCCGCAGCACGAGGCGCGCATTATAACGCGCGTCCACACTGCGCGAAAATCCGCCGGCGATCGTGCGCCACACCCGTGTGCGCGATGGACGCTCCGTTGCGCTGCGGGTAGAATCCGGCTGCGTGCGCCCGTAGCTCAGTTGGATAGAGTGTTGGTTTCCGAAGCCAAAGGTCACAGGTTCGACTCCTGTCGGGCGCGCCACGATCTTCGCTCGCATCCGCGAGCCACTCGCCGCTGAATCGCGCGCGGCGCAGAGTCCCCCGGGCATCAATCGTACGATCGGCTGTAGTAGAGGCCGAGCCCGCTGACTACACCGGCCTCGACGCGCACGGTCAGCGCGCGCGTGAGCGAGTATTCGAGCTTGATCGCATTGTTCGCCACCGAAAGGCCCTGTTCGTAGACCAGTGTGATCTTGTCGCTCAGTCGCTTGCTGAAGGCAACGACCTGGCTAGCGGTGCCGGTCCGCGTGGGGTCGGCGGAGGAGCGCACGCTTATGTCGTCGACGCCGATCGTCTTCGCGACGCGCTGCCCGAACGGCGTGGCGTTCGGGCCGCCGAGCGCCGCGAGCCCGGCCTGCAGCACCGAGGCATCGGCGCTGCTGGCACTATCGAGTCCGTGGCCCAGCACCAGCCAGGAGAGCTTCTCGTTGTCCGGCACCGGCGGATTAGACGTCAATTGCATGTGCGGAACGCGCACGGTGCCGGTAACCTCGAGGCCGGCCTCGACCTGCAGATTCTTGCGCACCGCCAGCACGTCGAGCGCCGGATTGTCGAGCGGACCGTCGAAGGTGAGGCGGCCGCGCTGGATCGTCAGCCGCTGTCCGAACGTCGTATAGGTGCCGCGGACGGCTTCGATCGTCCCGTTTGCGACCAGATCGCGCGTTTCGGTGGTCTTGACGCGGAGCTTGCCGCTGAGACCGGTATCAAAACCTTCGCCGACGAACCTCAGGCTATTGCCGAAATCGAGATCGAGGTCGACGTTGAACGGCACGCGCTGCGTGATCTTGCGGGAGGGCGGCCTTTCGCGACCGCGCACGATCACGTCGTCGCCGGGCGCGTCGGTACCGCTGGGTCTGAATTCGAAATAGCCTTCGTCGGCCTTCAGCGCGCCGGCGACGGTCACACCGCCTCGCTGGAACGCCAGCGTGCCGGCACCGGTCAGCGTCAGCCGCAAATCGGGCCGATTGAACAGCGCAAGCTTGTCGGCTTTCCACGCGAGACGGGCGCCTTCGATGTCACGCGATGCCGGCAGCGTGCCGCCGGCGACGAACCGCCCTTCGCCCGCCGCGAACGAGAATTCGCTGACGTCGACCACATCGTCCGACAGCCGCGCACGCAGGCGACCATCCTTCAGCGCGACGCCGTACTGCGCCGCTTCGACCCTGAGCGCATCGCCTTCGACGGTGCCGGTAAAACGCACGCGATCCAGTGTGCCTGTGCCGGCAAGGTCGAGCTTCAGCCGACCATCGACGATCGCGGCGGTGCCTGCGACCCCCTGCAGTGCGCGCAACGACTTCGCATCGACGCGCGCTGAAAGACTGAGCGGCGAGTCGCCGCGAAAGCGATCCCCCGATCCGGGCGACGGGGCGAGGTCGGCGCTCATGTCGGCGTCGGCCAGGCGTGAGCGCGCGATCAATGTCGCATGCACGCGATCGTCGGCGAACTCAGCGGTAAGCTCGGCGCGCGTGAGGCCGAGCGCCAAGTCCGGGGCATCGACGGGGGCGAGATCGCCGTTCTCGCGTGATACCGACAGCGAGCCGGTGATGCGGGGCGTCGCGGCGAACGACCAGCGCCCGGCCAGAGTCAGCGTCGATGACAGGCGAGTCGCTGCACCGGTGAAAGCGAGTAGCGGGGCGGCCGGCAGCGCGGCGAATTCACCGCGGCTCGACAAGCGCCCGTCCTGCCAGAGCAACTCGTCGACGGCGAAGCGGCCCCCGGCGAGCGTGCCACGCAGGCCGGCAACATGGAACCTTTGCGCGCCGGCTTCTAGATCGGCGGGCTGCGCCAGCGCGAGCGGATACTGCCCCTTGCTCTGCAGCGCGGCTATCTGGCCGCGCCACGCGCCGGTCGACAGATCGCCGGACCATCCCCCTTCGAACCGGCTGACGAACTCGACATCGACATCGGCGGCATTGCCCGCTCCCTCGAGGGTCGCCTGGTGGTGCGCCAGCGTTCCCGCAACATTCGCGCGCAGGCTTCGCGCGGCAAAGGCGTTGCTGCGCAACTCAGTCGCGGTCAGCGAAACGCGCAGCGTGCGATCCGTCGCGTCCCCGCCGATCTCGCCATCGGCAGCGACGCTCGCCACGACGAGGGCAGTTCCGGCGCGGAGGTTCTCGGCGGTCGCTTTGAACGCGAGCGTCAGTCGATTCCACGTGCCGGCTATCGTGCCGCTGGCATTCAGACGGCCACCCACGCGGGGATCGAGCGCCGCGGGATCCCGCGCATCCAGCGAGAAGGCGAGCGCATCGCCGGCGCGGCCGAAGCTTCCGGTCAGGTTCAGCTGATTGGCACCGGCGCTCAACTCGATGTGCGCGTCGCGTACATTGCCGGGTGAGAGCGCGAGCGTGCCGGTTCCGGCGAGCGGACGTCCGCGCAGAGTACTGTCGCGGCCGAGCTCGAACGAAATCGCGGCCGACCAGGCGGGCTTGAGCGCGCCCTGCGCGCTTGCCTTGCCGGAAAGCGATGCGACCGGATAGTTGCCGAAACTCGCCGGATTGAGCGCCGTCGCGGTTGCGTTTACCTTGAAGGGTCGCGTGCCCGACATGGCTAAGCTGGCCGTGCCCTGGAGCGTGCCGCCGCGTGCCTGTGCGCGGAATGTGCTCACGTCGACGACGCCGCGCGCGATCGTGGCGCGGAAGGCGAGCGCCATGTCGGATTGCTTCAGATCGCCGCTGATCTCGCCGTCGGCGTCGGCGGTGTCGATGCGCATCCGGCCGGCGAACGCACCGGCGAGCCGCGTCGGCTTCAAGTCCGCCACGATACGACGAAGGTCCAGGTCGCGCACCGCAAGCTGCCAGGACGCGGCGCCGCGATCGATGCCTGCGGCGCCGGTGACACGGCCCGCATCGCCGAGCGCGGCATCGAGCCCGTCGAGCTGCACGCGCTCGCCGGCGGCGGCGAAGCCCGATGCCAGGCTCACCAGCGGCAGTCGTCCGGCCGACCATGGACCGGCGATGGCATTGCGCGCGGTCAACGCGCCGCGCACGCCGCCGTCATCGGTGCCTGTGCCGGCGAGCGTTGCCTGCAATTCCGTGCGCGGCAGCGCTGCGTCGAAGCGCGCGAGGTCGACGTTTTCGACGCGGAGCTCGAAGTCGCGCAGACGGCGCGCTTCGAACGGCGCGATGCGCGCGGCGCCGGTTGCCCGCGCATCGTCGACGCTGCCGTCGCCCGACAGCGAGAGCGTCGTCATGTCGCCGCCGACCACCACCGTCGCGATCGCGTGCCTCGCCGCTTCGCTGCCGGCAAAGACGATGCGGCCTTCGGCGGCGAACGGCGCCGTCGCCCCAACGGCCAGCTTGCCGCGCACCGAGCCCCATTCGCTATCGAGCGCCAAGGCGTCGAGTGCGTGCCGCTCGATCGCACCGGTGTAGTGGAATCCGAGCTGCGTCACGCGCCAGCGGTTCGGCCCGCTGACAACGGCCAGCGCCGCGATGTCGGCGCGCCGGACGTCGATCGGCCAGGGCAGCGCGAGCGATGCAGGCGGTGCGCTGGGGCCGGCGCTGGGCTTGAATTCCAGCGTGACGGTCGCGGCTGACAGAGTATCGACGAGGACAGCGCGGGAAAGCAGCGCGCGCGGCGACCAGGTGAACGCGACATCGTCGGCAACGAGGCTCAGGTCTTCGTCCGCGTAGCGAAGCCGGGCGATCCGTACGATGCCGCCGAGCGAGCCGGCAGCGCCCTCAATCGTCAGCCGCCCGCCGCTGCGCGCCGCCGCTTCACCGCTCGCCCACCGCAGCCCTTGTTCGCTGGTCGCGAACCACAGCGCGCCGGCGACGATGGCCAGCGCCAGCACCGCCACGATCGCAAGCGTCCTTGCCGCGCGAATGGCGATGACCGATGCACGCATCAGAACGACAACCCCACCGAAAGATGCAGACGCACCGAGTGTGTCTCCTGGCCGTAGGCAACGTCCATTCGCATCGGACCGATCGGCGTGCGCAGACGGCCGCCGACGCCATAGCCGTAAACCGGTTTCAGATCCCGTGGTTGATCGGCGGCGTTGCCCGCGTCGATGAAGGTCGCGATGCCCCAAATATCGCCGATCCAGCGCACGACTTCAGCGCTGCCGAGCGCGTAGTAGCGTCCGCCGACCGTCGCATCGCCGATGCGCGGTCCAAGGCTGTTGAATTCGTACCCGCGCACGGTCGTATCGCCGCCGGTGCGGAAGAGAAGCTGGATCGGTACGTCGCGCGCCTCGCGCGCGGCGACGGCGCCACCCTCGAGCTTGAATATGATCTGTGTTTTGGTGTCGACCGGCAGCCATGCCGCGAACTGCAGGATGCCGCGGCCCATCGCGGCGGTCGAGACGCCCGGCGGCGCAGCGCCGACCCGCGCGTTGATCGAGTAGCCGCGGTTCGGTGACAGCAGATCGTCGACGTTGCGCCAAGTGCGGCCGTACTCGAAGTAAAGCGCGTACGCATTGGCCGATTCCGCATTGGTCGGCATCTGTTGCGAGGCGTAGAAGCCTGCGCTATAGGTGACCTGGTCGCGCTCGACCGCCGTTTTGCGCTGCCAGCCAGCCATGAATTCGTTGGTCCGCAGGCCGGAAATGTCGGTGTGCGCGACGTTGGTCGAATAGCTGTCGGTGTATTGCGGCACGCGCGGCGGCAGGGTCAGGCGAAATGCGACGCCCTGGATCTTGCTCTCGACATCGAGGTCGGTGTGGAAGCGCAGTCCGGCATCGTCGATGTTGAAATCGTCGTAAGTCAATTGGGCACGGAAAAGCGTGTCGGTCGAAAAGCCTGCGCCTGCGCTGATCTTCTTTTCCGGCGCCTCGATCACGCGAAGATGCACCGGCGCGGCCTCCGCTTGCGCGGGGTCGGACCCGACCGTCGCCTGCGCGCTGGCGAAATAGCCCGAGCCGTTGAGCCGGCGCAGAAAAACCTGCAGCGCTTCCGCCGTATACGGCTCGCCCGGGCTGAAGGTCACCAGATTCCTGACCAGCGCTTCGCTGTATTTCTGCACGCCGGTCACATCGAGCGCGCCGAAGCGGAATGGCGGGCCGCTGTCGACGGTCAGGCTCAGCGCAGCGGTATGCGCTTCCGGATCGACCTCGGCGCGGCTGCTGACTAATGTCGCCGCAGCGTACCGTTCGATGGTGAACACGCGCACCGCACCGGTCTTGCCGGCGGCCCAGTCCTCCTGCCGGAATACCGCGCCTTTGGGCAACGGCCATTCCCGCCGCATGCGCGCGACGAGTTTCTCACCGTCGGGACCGCCGAGCGCCGCTGCGCCGGTGACGACCAACTCGACCGACGCCACGGTCGTCGGCTCGCCCGGGTCGATCCGCAAGCGCACGGTCTCCGGCTTGGTCGATCGGTCGATGTCGCTGGTGACCACCGCGGAAAAATAACCCTGCGCCGCGGCGGCATCGCGCGCCTGCGCTCTCGCATCGGCGACCAGGAGATCGAAAAATTCCGGCGTGATCTCGGCGTACGACTGCCAGCGCACCAGATCGAGGCTGCGCTCGACCGCGGCCTTGACCGGCGCCGGCGCGACGACCTCGACCCGATACGCTTCGACGGCGACGTCGGCGGCGGCCGGCGCGCAACGCCACGCCATCACCACTCCGACGGTGATCATGATCGCGCGAGCAAGCGCGCACGTCGCGGTGACGAGCGTCGCGCGAGGCGGAAACGGAATGCTGAGCCGGCGCGCGGGATTCACTCGTTTGGAGGCGATACGGCGGCGGCGACTCGAGCATGCGAGCGCCGCCATTGGAACCGGAAGCGGGGAACGCGTCGAGCGTAGCGGCAGCCGGGCAGAGACGTCAAGCCGGCGGCGGGCGTCGCCCCGCAAACTGCGTCAACCCATGAAGCCGAGATCGGTGGTCGAAAAGCTGGCCAGATTGGAAAAGACGCTGTCCAGGTCGGTCGTGGCGACACCGAACCAGCGGGCCAAGGTCGCGCCGTACTGGTCGACCGAGCAGGAAGGCAGCCAGCGGCCCTCCTTTTCCGCGTCATCCGGGCCGCCTAGCGCGAGCTGGGGATAGCGGCCGTAGATTTTTCCGCCCTGCACCGCTCCCCCGATGATGAAATGGTGGCTCCCCCAGGCGTGGTCGGTACCACCGCCGGATGCGGGCTGCAGCGTGCGCCCGAAGTCCGACAGCGTGAATGTCGTGACTTGCGAAGCCACGCCCAGCGCGACGGTCGCATCGTAAAAGGCCTTTAACGCCGGTGAGAGCTCTTCGAACAGGTTTTGCTGCCGGTTCAACTGGTCGCCATGAGTGTCGAAGCTGCCCAGCTGGACGAAGAATATCTGCCGCGCTGCGCCGGTCGCCGCGCGCGCCTCGATCAGTTTGGCGACTTGGTAGAGCTGATTGGCGGTAGAGGTCTTCAGATTCACGAACAGGGGCGCGATCGTAGAGTTTGCATTGGCGAGAATCGGATTGACGGTAGCCGACAGGTCGAGCGCCTGGGCGCCGATGTCGGATGCGCCGACGACCAGTGCGTTGCCCGACGCTTGCGCCAAAAGCTGCCGCACCGCATTCATGCGCGCGCTGGCTGCTGTGCTGCCGCTGTAGCCGGACAGGGCGAACGAGCCGGTGGCGGGTATCGACAGGGGAATGGCCGACGCGCCGCTGGTGAACAGCACGGCCCCATCGAGCGAGGTGACAACGGGAAAGCCCGACGCCGCGTTCATCGGCGCGACCTTGTCGGCGATGCGACCACCCCAGCCGGTTCCTGACGCGGCGCTCGAAACTGCGCTTTGCCATTGCGCCTGCTGGTCGGCATGCGAATACAGCGACAAGGGTCGCAACCCGGCCGCGTATTGCGCCTGTGTCGTCGGCTGCAGCAAGGTGCCGACGTTGGCAAGGATCGCCATGCGGTTCTGGTTGAACAGCGTCTGCAGATCGGGGAGCGACGGATGCAGCCCGAATGGCGAGGCCGAGTCGTTCGGTTGGATCGGCAGCAGCGATGCCTGTGGCAGGTTGATCCCCGATGTCGCCGGACGAATAGCGGCATACTGACCGTAGCCCGCCGCATCGAGCGGAATGACCGTATTGTTGCCGTCGTTGCCGCCGAAAAGGAACACGCAGACCAGTGCCTTGTAGTCCGGTTGCGTCTGTGCGCTGGCCTCGGCGGCGAAACGGATCAGGTCCAGGCGGGAGGCGAGTCCTAGCGCCGACAGTGCGCCCAGCTGCCGAAGAAATGCGCGGCGCGATATGGCGATGGCTTTCATGTCAGCGCTCCACCTGGTATTGCGGCGATGTGACCACCAGATAGACGGCGGTCTTCGCGCGCGTCAGCAGATCCGTCGCGGGAACGGCGGCGAGCGCGGTCAGGATCGCGCCGCGCATAGAGGCGGGCATCGTGCCATGCAGCAATTGCGCGTCAAGCTTGTCCAGCAGCGCTGCCGGATCTCCGGCGATCGAGGACAGGGACGCCAGCGCGGGTGTCGTGCCGGTCGCTCCGGGCAAGGTCGGCAGCGGCGCTATCGTGCCGAATAGCAGCGTGTTGGCGAAATTGTAGCGGTTGATCGCCGTGCTCGAATTGGCGAGCGCGAATTCGGGCGCGACGATCTCGGTGTCCGGCAGCAGGTAGGTAGGCGGGTAATAGTTGAACACGGACGGCGGATAGAAAAGATTCTGACCGAGCCCCTTGGCCTGTTGACCGAAGTAGACGCCGTCGCTTTGGGTCCCGAGAGCGCGCGCCGCGCCGGTCATGAACAGCACCGGTTCGCGAAGCTTGCCGTACGCGGGATCGAGCTTGACCGCCCCTCGCGCCTCCGGATCCGTCAGGATCGCGCGTACCACCGCTTTCAGGTCGCCGCGCACGCCGACGCCGTTGTCGTTGAAGACCGCTGCGGTCCGGGCCACGTATTGCGGCGTCGGGTTGCCGGTCACCAGCTTCTGGATCAGCTGCTTGCCGACGAACGGACCGACGTTCGGATGCATGAACACGTTGTGGATCGCCTGGGCGAGATCGTCCTGGATCGCCTGTCCCCCGGGAAGCACGGTGCCGGCGAGCAATTGCTTGGCGCCCTTGTCGTGGTTGGTGTCGACAGGGCTCATGTCGGCCAGATAGTTCTTCGGATTGTGCGTGCGCGGCAACGCCCCAGACAGCGGCGGATAGGTCCAGCCGGTCAGAACGTGCGCGAAACCTTCGATCGTATCCTGGTCGTAGCTGGGGACCGGCGCGCCCGACGCATCGCGCATCTGCGTGCCGTCCGCATTCAGCATCCAGACGCCGATCGAAAACAGCTGCAGCAGCTCGCGCGCGTAGTTTTCGTTCGGCTGCACGGTGGCGCTGGGCTTGTCGTTGTTGACCATGTTCAGGTAGTCGCCCATCACCGGCGACAGCGTCACGCGGGTGAGAATGGTCTCGTAATTGCCGAATGCGTTGTCGCGAAACAGCTGCTGGTAGCCGCCCATGCCGTAGGCCAGGTTTACGTCGAGTCCCGAGGTCACCAGGATCTGCGACAGCGCGAAAGCAACGCGTTGCCGCAGCTGGTCGTTCGCCGAAAGCGCCTGCTGGAAGAACGAGTTCTGCAGCAGGAACAGCGAGTAGTAGTCGCGACCGCATTGAGGATCGGGATCGGTCGGACAGAAGCTCGCTTGCTGGCCGGCGGGCACGTAGGGCAGCGCGGGGTAGGCGCTGGCAGGGGCGGCGAACTGCTCGTCGAGGAACGCCTGGCTGCCCACCGCGAGGACGTGCGCAACGAGGTCGTCGTTCGGACCGAAGGTCGCCTGCTCGAGTAGCCGCACTGCGTCGGCCGCTTTCTGCGCCGAGGATAGCGGCGAGCACATCACGACGCCTTCGAGGATCGACGAAGCGGCCATGTGCTCGTACATGGTCATGTCGACCAGGTAGCGGTGGTTCATGTCCGTCAGCCCGGTGCCCGGAGCGAAGCTGCGGTACACAGGCGTCGTATCGGCGCCGCAATTGCCGTTTTGCGCCACGTCGATGTAAAACGCGATTGCCTCGAAGCGCCATGCCGCATCCTGTTTGACGAACGTGCACTCGGCGGGGTCGGCCGTGTAGAAGTGTGAGTTCGGACCGATCGGTGACCCGTAGAACCGGCACACCGGAACCGCGCTGGGATTGTCGGTTGCGCTCGCCCATGCCTGCCACTGCACGCCGGTTCGGATCCAGCCCGGCACGACGATGCCTTGATCGAGCATCGCCGCTTCCTCGGGAAAGGCGGTGATGAAATAGTGATTGAGCGACGCGTTGTAGAACTCGATCACTGTCGCCGTCGGCTCGAGCGCGGCTGCGCGGAACGCTGAAAGCAGCGCCGCGAATGTCGCAACCAAAGTTACGGTCCGGCGCATGCGCGCTTTCTGGTCTCGCATGCTCGCACTCCCTCGGTGATTCGCTGCAATTTCCGATGCGTGCCCGTCTTGGACGAACAACGGACGCCTCGTCGGCGCGTTGACCACCCAGGTTGTAACCGTTTGTGAGTCCGGCATCCGGAGAGGCGCCGGGGAAGGCAATGCTGCTGTCATGAAGTCGCCGGACAGGCGGTTTTGGCGCCTCCATCGGCCGACGCGGCAGATGTTACGGCGTAATATTATTGCAATACATTCAAAAAATTACATAAGTACTTATTTTTAAAGTCATTTAGGTATGTATGCAACAAATCAGCTAAGTCCTTGTTCGGACAACGAATTTATGTTGACCGGTCTTCCTCGTTTCCTTATAGTGGCCAAGTGGTAAAAAGTGGGTGAAAGTGGGTACCCACGGCCGCGCGATGCAAGGCGAGGGAGGAGCAGGTGTTTCGAGGCGTCACGCAACTGGCACTGGACAACAAGGGCCGGCTGGCGATTCCGGCCAAGCACCGCGAAACGCTTGCCGCGCGTGACGATGGCCATCTGGTGCTCACCGCCGATCCCGGCCACTGCCTGCTGCTGTATCCGTTGTCCGAGTGGGAGCCGATTCAGCAGCGGCTGATGGCGCTCTCGAGCTTCAACGACAAACTCCGCAGCCTGCAGCGATTGCTCGTCGGACACGCCGACGACGTCGTGCTCGACGCGGCCGGCCGCATTCTCGTGCCGCCGGCGCTGCGCCAATACGCAGCACTCGACAGACGCGTGATCCTGGTCGGCCAGGGCAACAAGTTCGAGCTCTGGGACGAAGCGCGATGGCTCGAGCGAACGAGCTCGGCGGTGGCATTCCCTTCCGGCGATCTGCCGCCCGAGCTCGATGGTTTCTCGCTCTGATGCCGGATGGGAACCACGCGCCGGCACTGCTCGAGGAAGCCGTGGCGGCGCTGCAAATCAAACCGGATGGCGCTTATGTCGACGCGACATTCGGCCGCGGCGGACACGCCAGCCGCATGCTCTCGCTGCTGGGTCCGCGCGGCAGACTGGTCGCGCTCGATCGCGATCCCGCGGCCGAGGCGGTCGCACGCGGATGGAGCGACCCGCGCTTTGTTTTTCGGCGCGCATGGTTTTCCGAGCTTGGCCTCGCGCTCGATGCCTGCAGCATCGCACAAGCCGACGGCGTGCTGCTCGACCTCGGCATCTCTTCACCTCAGATCGACGACCCCGAGCGTGGATTCTCTCTGCGCGCGGATGGACCGCTCGACATGCGCATGGATCCGACGCGCGGCATCAGCGCGGCGGAATGGATCGCGCATGCATCGGAACGTGAACTCAGGGGAGTGATCGCGGACTATGGTGAAGAACGGTTTGCTCAACAGATTGCAAGAGCGATTGTTGCGGCTCGCACGGAGCGGCCGATCGTCCGGACGCAGCAACTGGCCGCACTCGTGGCAAAAGCCCTCGGCGCGAGGGCGCGGGGTGATTGGAGTCAGGATCCGGCCACGCGGACTTTCCAGGCTGTACGGATTTTCATCAATCAGGAGCTTCAGGAATTGTCGCTAGCGCTCGAACGCGTACCGGAGCGGCTGGCGGTCGGCGGCCGGTTCGCCGTCATCAGCTTTCACTCGCTCGAGGATCGGCTGGTGAAGCAGGCTTTCCGCCGCGGCAGCCAGCCGTTCGGCGGCGACGCCCGGCTCGCGCGCCTGGCCATCGCCAGCGCGTCATTGCCGACGCCGCCGCTGAAGATCGTCGGCCGCGCGATACGGCCGACTGATGCCGAGCTCGCGGCGAACCCGCGCGCGCGAAGCGCGACCTTGCGCGTAGCCGAGCGCACCGACGGGCAGCTAGGGCCTGACTGATGGCCCGTCTCAATCTCGCACTGCTTGCGCTGCTGGTCGTCTGCGCGTTGTCGCTGGTCACCTCGCGCTACCAGGCGCGCAAGCTATTCGTCGATCTCGAGCGCGAGCAGGCGCAAAGCCGCGCCTACGAAGTCGAGTACGGACAGCTGCAGATCGAGCAATCGACCTGGGCGATGCCGGCGCGCATCGAAAAGATCGCGCGCGAGCAGTTGCGCATGCAATTGCCTTCGCCGGCGCGCCTTCGCATCGTCGAAGCGGGGCCGCGATGAGATTCGCGCACACGTTCAAGACCAACACGCCGGCCGCGCCCCGGCTGCCGCGGTTGCGCGCGCCGCTGGTTTTCGGCGGCTTGCTTCTGTTGTTTGTTGGACTGCTCGGCCGGTCGCTCTACCTGCAGAGAATCGACAACGGGTTCCTGCAGGAGCAGGGCAGCTCGCGCTACAGCCGCGACATCGAGGTGCCGGCGCATCGCGGCCGCATCGTCGATCGCTTCGGCGATCCGCTCGCGATCAGCACGCCTGTCAAGGCGGTATGGGCGTGGCCCGACCAGGTCGACGCAACGCCCGACCAGCTGAAGGCGCTGGCTGCGGCGCTGGACTTGCCGACTGCCGCGCTCAAACAGAAGCTCGCGCAGGGCGGCGACTTCGTCTACCTGAAAAAACCGGTCGCGCCGCAAGCCGCCGCGCATATCGCCGCACTGAAGATCGACGGCATTCACGACGAAAACGAGTACTGGCGCTATTACCCGGGCGGCGAAGTGATGAGCCAGATCGTCGGGTTCACCGGTGATCGCGACGTCGGTCAGGAAGGCATCGAGCTGGCGCAACAAAGCTGGCTGGGCGGACACCCGGGCAGCAGGCGCGTGATCATCAATCGCCGGGGCGAGATCGTCGAGGATGTGGCGAGCATACGCGCGCCGCAGGAAGGCCGCGATCTCGCGCTCTCGATCGACAGCAGGCTGCAATACCTGGCCTTCCGCGAGCTCAAGGCCGCGGTCGAGGTGAACAAGGCGCGGGCCGGCGCGCTGGTCATGCTCGACGCCAAGACCGGCGAGATTCTGGCTCTGGCGAACTGGCCGGCGTTCAATCCGAACAATCGCCAGCGGACCGCCCGCGATCACATGCGCAATCGCGCGCTGATCGATACGTTCGAGCCCGGGTCGACGCTGAAGCCGTTCACCGTCGCCGCCGCGCTGGATGCGGGCAAGGTGAGTCCGCAAACCATCATCGACACCGCCCCGGGCACGCTGACGATCGGTCACGCGACGATTCACGATGCGCATCGCGAAGGTGCGTTGACGGTCGAGCAGGTGATTCAGAAGTCGTCCAATGTCGGCGCGGCGAAGATCGCTCTCTCGCTGCCGGCGGAGACGATGTGGCAGATGCTTTCGGGGGCGGGCTTCGGCGCGCAGCCCCGGACTGGATTTCCCGGCGAGGTATCGGGCCGTCTGCGGGCGGCGAAGACGTGGCGGCCGATCGAGCAGGCGACGATGGCGTACGGGCACGGCATCTCGGTCAATCTGGTGCAACTCGCACGCGCCTACACGGTGTTCGCCAGCGATGGCGAGCTGAAGCCGGTGTCGCTGCTCAAGGTCGATGGCGCGGTCGCCGGCCGTCCGGTGATCACGCCGCAGACCGCGCGCGCGGTCCGGCACATGCTCGAGATGGTCGTCCAGCCCGGCGGCACCGCGCCGAAAGCCCAGATCTCCGGTTACCGCGTCGGCGGGAAGACCGGCACCGCGCACAAGCTCGACGGACGCGTATACGGCGACAAGTACGTCTCGTCTTTCGTCGGCTTCGCTCCGGTGTCGAATCCACGCCTGATCGTCGCGGTGATGCTGGACGAGCCCGGCGCCGGACAGTACTACGGTGGCACGGTCGCGGCGCCGGTCTTCGCCGACGTGATGGGCGGCGCGCTGCGACTGCTCGGCGTGGCGCCGGACGCGCCGGCAAACACCGTCGTTGTGCCGTCGGACGCCGTTGCCGTGCGCGAGGAAACGTGAACACCGCGACCGTCGACGATTTCGACGCCGCCGAGCTGCTCGGCCGGCTCAGCGCACCGATCTCGAGGATCAGCTCCGACAGCCGCCGGCTCGGGCCGGGCGACGCATTCGCCGCATATCCCGGCGCACATCGCGACGGCCGCGCGTACATCCCCGACGCCATTGCGCGCGGCGCCGGCGCGATCCTCTGGGAGACGCAGGGCTTCCACTGGAATCGCGCGTGGAAACTGCCGCATCTGCCCATCGACGAGCTGAAGGCCAAGCTCGGGTTCATCGCCGATGCCGTATACGGGCATCCATCGCGCGACCTGTGGATGGTCGGCGTCACCGGCACCAACGGCAAGACATCTTGCGCGCACTGGATCGCCGCGGGCCTCGATGCCGCCGGACGGCGCGCCGCGGTGCTCGGAACGCTGGGCAATGGATTGATCGGTGCGCTCGAGTCGGGAGCGAACACCACGCCCGATGCGGCGCTGCTGCAGCAGATGCTCGCCGATTATCGTGCGGCGGGTGCGCAAGCCGCGGTGATGGAAGTCTCCTCGCATGGCATCGACCAGGGACGTGTCAACGGTGTCGCGTTCGACGTCGCCTTGTTCACCAATCTGTCGCGCGATCATCTCGACTACCACGCCACGATGGCGGCCTATGGCGCGGCGAAGGCGAAGTTGTTCGCATGGCCGGGATTGCGCGTCGGCGTGATCAACGCCGACGACGCGTTCGGCCAGAGCCTCCTCGACAGCGCACGCAGCCACGGCCAAAAGGTGCTGAGCTACGGTTTCGGCGCCGCCGACATCGTCGGCAGCGGACTCACATCGCTGCCGGCGGGAGGCCTCGCATTCACCGTCGAGACGCCGTGGGGCAAGGGCCGGATCACGACGCCGCTGGTCGGTGCATTCAATGCGGCGAATCTGCTCGGCGTCCTCGGCGTTCTGCTGGTCAGCGGCCTTTCGTTCGAAGCGGCGCTCGCCATCCTCGCCGGCGTCGAGGCGCCGCCGGGACGAATGCAGCGCCTCGGCGGCGGCGATCGGCCCTTGGTGGTGATCGATTACGCGCATACGCCGGACGCGCTGGACAAGGTCTTGACGGCGCTGCGCCCCGCGGTCGGCGAAGGCAGCGAGCTCATCTGCCTGGTCGGTGCCGGCGGCGAGCGCGATCGGGGCAAGCGGCCCGAAATGGGCCGGCTTGCCGCCAGACTCGCCGATCGCGTGGTGGTCACCAGCGACAACCCGCGCAGCGAAGACCCGGCCGCGATCGCCAGCGAAATCGTGCATGGCATTCGCGACATGGGCAACCGTCGCTATTCGGTCGAGCTCGACCGCGCGGTCGCCATCGCCAGCGCGATCGGCGAGGCCAGGCGCGGGGACATCGTGCTGCTGGCCGGCAAGGGTCACGAAACCTATCAGGAGTGCAACGGCGCGCGGCTGCCGTTCAGCGATGCCGAGCATGCGGCGCGCGCGCTGGTGTCATGGAGCGGCAAATGATCGATGCAGCGACCGTGGCGCAGGCGATATCCGCCCGGCTCGAAGGGGGCAATACCTGGTTCGACGGCGTCAGCATCGATTCGCGCGTCGTCCGTCCGGGGGAGCTCTTTGTCGCGATCAAAGGCGAGCGCTTCGACGGACACGAATTTGTCGCGCAGGCGTTTTCGCGGGGCGCCGCCGCCGCCATCGTGGCGGCCGATCACGCAGCGGCGCTCGCCGCGTCGGCGGCGGGCGGGAGGAGCCTGCTCGCAGTCGACGACCCACTGCAATCGCTGGCGAGCCTCGCCGCGTTCTGGCGCCGGCGCTTTACATTGCCGGTCGTCGCCATTGTCGGCAGCAATGGCAAGACGACGGTCAAGGAAATGACGGCGGCGATCCTGCGCGCCGCGAACGGCGTCGATCGGGTGCTGGCGACGGCGGGCAATCTGAACAATCACATCGGCCTGCCGCTGATGGTGTTGCGTTTGCGCCCCATGCATCTGGTCGCGGTGTTCGAAATCGGCATGAATCACGTCGGCGAGACCGCGCAGCTCGGCGAGATTGCGCAGCCGACAATCGCCGTGCTCAACAACGCGCAGCGCGAGCACCAGGAGTTCATGAAAAGCGTCGCCGACGTCGCCGCTGAGCACGCGACGATCCTCGGCACGCTGCAGCCGCGAGGGATCGCGGTCATCAATGCGGACGACGACTACGCTCCGTTCTGGAACGAAGTGGTCGCGCGGCGCAACGCGGAGGGCGCGTCGATCACCGTGCGTGATTTCGGCTTGCGCGCGCCGGCCACGGTCATCGGGCGCGTGCGCTCGCAATCCTGGGGCAGCCTTGTCGACGTTGCGGCGCCCGAAGGATCGGTCAGCGTCGACCTCAAATTGCCGGGCCGGCACAACGTGGTCAATGCGCTGGGAGCGATCGCCGCTGCGACGGCGGCCGGCGCGAGCCTGGATGCGGTCGCGCAGGGTCTGGCCGAATTCCGCCCGATCGCCGGCCGATTGCAGGCCAAGACCGGTCGCAATGGCGCGACCTTGATCGACGACAGCTATAACGCCAATCCGGATTCGGTTCGCGCGGCCATCGCCGTGCTGGTCCACGCCACTGGTTCGAAGTGGATGGTGCTCGGAGACATGGGTGAGGTCGGAGAGCAGGGCGCGGCCTTCCACCGGGAGATCGGCGAATGCGCGCGCGCGGGCGGGGTCGACCGCCTGCTTACGCTGGGAGACCTCACGCCGCACGCGGTCAGCGCTTTCGGGCCGGGCGGCGAGCATTTCGCGAGCAGCGAGGACCTGATCGCGGCGATCGAGAGCGATCTGCGGCCCGACGTCACCGTGCTGGTCAAGGGCTCGCGCTTCATGCGCATGGAACGCATCGTCGCGGCCCTCGGCGGCGCCACGGCAGCCGCGCACTGATGCTGCTCGCGCTCGCCAACTGGATCGCCACCGACGTTCGCGCGTTCAATGTCTTCACTTACATCACGCTGCGCTCGGTGCTCGCGACGATGACTGCGCTGGTGATCTCGTTCGTCATCGGCCCGAGGATGATACGCAAGCTGACCGAATACAAGATCGGGCAGTCGGTGCGCGACGACGGCCCGCAGACCCATCTGATCAAGGCCGGCACGCCGACGATGGGCGGCGCGCTGATTCTGGTGTCGATCATCGTTACGACCCTGTTGTGGGCCGATCTTCGCAACCGGTTCGTCTGGGTCGTGCTGCTGGTGACCCTCGGCTTCGGCACCGTCGGCTGGGTCGACGACTACCGCAAGGTCGTGCAGCGCAACCCGAAGGGGCTTTCGGCGCGCAAAAAGCTGCTGCTGCAATCGCTGATCGGCCTGGTCGCCGCGATCTATCTCGCTTTCTCGGTCTCGGCGCCGTCGACTTCGCAATTTCTGCAGCTGTTTCAGGCGTGGCTTGCGAGCGGCCTTTCCGTCGACCTGTCGCCGAAAGCCGATCTGATCGTGCCGTTTTTCAAGACCGTGTCGTATCCGCTCGGCGTGTGGGGCTTCATCATTCTTTCGTACTGCGTCATCGTCGGCTCGAGCAACGCGGTCAATCTGACCGATGGCCTCGACGGCCTGGCAATCATGCCGACGGTAATGGTCGGCGCCGCGCTGGGCCTGTTCGCCTACGTCGCCGGCCGCGCCGACTTCTCGACATACCTTTTCATGCCGCACATTCCGGGCGCCGGCGAGCTTACCGTCGTCTGCGCCGCGATCGCGGGGGCCGGCTTGGGCTTTCTGTGGTTCAACGCGTACCCGGCCGAAGTGTTCATGGGCGACGTGGGCGCGCTGGCGCTCGGCGCCGCGCTCGGCGCGATCGCCGTGATCGTCAGGCAGGAGATCGTCCTGTTCATCATGGGCGGCGTGTTCGTCGTCGAGACGCTGTCGGTGATGATCCAGGTCGCTTCGTTCAAGCTGACCGGCAAGCGCGTTTTCCGCATGGCGCCGATCCATCATCACTACGAATTGAAAGGGTGGAAAGAGAACCAGGTCGTGGTTCGGTTCTGGATCATCACGATGCTGTTGGTGTTGTTCGGCCTTTCGACCTTGAAGCTGCGCTAGTGATGAAGAATCGCGATGTCGTCGTGCTGGGCCTGGGCCTGACCGGGCTCTCGGCCGCGCGCTGGGCAGCGCGCCACGGCGCGCGCGTTCGCGTCGCGGATACCCGCGCCGAGCCGCCGTTTGCAGCGAGGCTCGCCGCCGAGCTGCCGCATGTCCCGCTGTTGCGCGGACCGATCACCGACGCGACGCTCGCCGATGCCGCAACGATCGTTATCAGCCCGGGGCTGGCGAAGAATCATCCGCCGATTGCCGCCGCCGTGGCGCGCGGCGCCGAGCTGGTCGGTGACGTCGAGCTCTTCGCGCGTGCACTGCGGCCGGCGCAACGTGTGCTGGCGATTACCGGCTCGAACGGCAAGAGCACCGTCGCATCGCTGTGCGGCGAGCTCGCGCGCGCGGCAGGCCTGTCCGTGTCCGTCGTCGGCAATATCGGCGAGCCGGTACTCGACGTGCTTGCCGGACACGAGCGTGGCGCGCCATGGCCCGACGTCTTTGTCATCGAGTTGTCGAGCTTCCAGCTCGAAACCACATCGGCCCTCAAACCCACCGCCGCGACGGTGCTCAATGTCAGCGCCAATCACCTCGACCGCTACACCGGGATCGACGCTTATGCGCGCGCCAAGGCGCGGATATTCGCCGGCGCCGGCGAGCAGATCCTGAACCGCGACGACTTCCGCTCGCTCTCGATGCGGCTTCCCGGCCACATCGTGCAGACGTTCGGCGCGGGCGTTCCCGAGGCTGAGCTGGACTGGGGCCTGGTACAGCGCAGCGGAGCACCCTGGCTCGCGCGCGGCGGCGCGCTGCTGCTTGCCGCCAGCGACCTGTCGCTGGTCGGACGGCACAACGCCCTCAATGCCCTCGCTGCGCTGGCGCTGACCTCGACGGTCGCCAAGATCGACACCAAGGTGGTCGCCGCGCTCGCCGCGTTTCGCGGCCTGCCGCACCGGATGGAACGGGTCGCCGAAATCGGCGGCGTCCTGTTCGTCAACGACTCGAAGGGCACGACGGTCGCCGCGACGGAGGCCGCCCTCGAGGGCCTGGGCCGGCCGGCGGTGCTGATCGCCGGCGGCGACGGCAAAGGCCAGGACTTCACTCCGCTCAAAGCCGACGTCGTCAAATATTGCCGCGCGGTGATCCTGCTCGGACGCGACGCGCCGGTGATCGCCGCGGCGCTGTCCGGCGTCGACGCGGCGATCGAGTTCGCGCCGGCGCTCGAAGCCGCCGTCGCTCGCGCGATTGCGCGGGCGCGGCCTGGCGACGCGGTGCTGTTGTCGCCGGCTTGCGCGAGCCTCGACATGTTCCGCGATTACGTCGAGCGCGGCGATCGCTTCAAGGCGGCGGTCGCCGCACACGAGCGCGAGGTCGCTCATGCCTAGAGATCCGGGCTTCCTTGCCGCGCTGCCGCGACTGTCGTCGATCGCCGCGGCGCCGCGCGAGAGCCGCGCGATGACGGCCTACGACGCGACACTGGCCTGGTCGGCGCTGATACTGCTGGCCCTCGGCCTGGTCATGGTCTATTCGTCGTCGATCGCGACCGCCGAAGCGTTGGCGTACACCGGCTATCGTCCCTGGTATTTCCTGGTGCGCCATGCGGCGTTCGTCGCAATCGGCCTCGTCGCCGCGCTGTTCGCGTTCCAGATCCCGCTCAAGATCTGGCAGAGGCTTGCACCGTACCTTTTCATCGCCGGCGCGGCGCTGCTGATCGCGGTGCTGATTCCCGGCATCGGCAAGAGCGTCAACGGCAGCAAGCGCTGGCTTTCGCTCTACATCGTCAACCTGCAGCCGTCCGAGCTGATGAAGCTCGCCGTGGTCCTTTACGCGGCAAGCTACGCGGTGCGCAAGGCGGCGTTCCTGCACGCCGAGCAGCCACTCAAGCAGACGCTGTTGCGCGGCTTTCTGCCGCTGCTCGCGGTGATGGTGCTGGTCAGCGCGCTGTTGCTGCACGAACCCGACTTCGGTGCCTGCGTGGTGATCGTCGCCATCGCGTTCGGCATTCTTTTCCTGGGCGGCCTCGACTGGCGGCTTTTGATCGGCCTCGGATTTCTGCTGCCCGTCACCCTGTGGATCCTGATCTGGATCGCCCCGTATCGGCTGCAGCGCTTTACCGGCTTTCTGGATCCGTGGGCGGACCCGTTGGGCAAGGGCTACCAGCTGTCGCATTCGCTGATCGCCTTCGGCCGCGGCGAATGGTTCGGCGTCGGGCTGGGCGCCAGCGTGGAAAAGCTGCTCTATCTGCCCGAAGCGCATACCGATTTCCTGCTGGCAGTCATCGCCGAGGAGCTGGGCTTCGTCGGTGTTGCGCTGGTGATCGGCCTGTTTGCATGGTTGCTGATACGCGCCTACGGGATCGGCCGGCAAGCGGCGCGCCTCGAGCGGCCATTCGCCGCCCTCGTCGCGCATGGCATTGGACTGTGGATCGGCGTGCAGACGTTCATCAACGTCGGCGTCAACATGGGTGTGCTGCCAACCAAGGGTCTTACCTTGCCGCTGTTGTCGTTCGGCGGCAGCGGCATCGTCGCGAATTGCGTCGCGCTGGCAGTCCTGCTGCGAGTCGACTATGAAAATCGACGGCTGCTCCGGGGGTTCACCGTATGACGACCGTCGCGCCGCCGATTTCGGTGAAGACAGGACGCCAGAATCGCCGCGTGCTGCGGGGATTCCGCGTATGACCGGCACCGTGATGATTACCACCGGCGGCAGCGGAGGGCACGCATTTCCCGGGCTTGCGGTCGCCGCGCGCCTGCTCGCCAAAGGCTGGCATGTGTTCTGGCTGGGCACCAGCGACGGCATCGAGTCGAGACTCGTTCCGCAGCACGGCATCGACTACGAGTCAATCCGCTTCGCCGGCGTGCGCGGCAAGGGATTCAAACGCCTGCTGCTGGGTCCGTTCGCGCTGCTGTCGGCGTGCTGGCAAAGCCTCGGCATCATCCGGCGGCGGGCGCCCGATGTCGTGCTGGGACTCGGCGGCTTCGTCTCGTTTCCGGGAGCGCTGATGGCGGTCGCGTGCAACCGGCCGCTGCTGATCCACGACGCGAACGCGGTCGCGGGGCTTGCCAATCGCATCCTCGCGTACGGCGCCGATCGCATCCTGCTCGGATTTCCCGGTGCGCTCGGCAACAGACACGCGCGCAAGGTCGAATGGGTAGGCAATCCGCTGCGCGATGAAATCGTCGCCATCCCGCCGCCCGAGAAGCGCTTCGCCGGAAGGTACGGAACGATGAGCTTGCTCGTTGTCGGTGGCAGCCTGGGGGCCACCGCATTGAACGAACGTGTGCCGGCTGCGCTTGCACTGCTCGATCGCGAATCGCGGCCGCACGTCGTGCACCAGGCAGGCGAGCGCCACATCGACGCGCTGCGGCGCGCCTACGAGGCGGCCGGCGTCGAGGCGGTCTGCCTCCCCTTCATCGACGACATCGCACGCCAGTACGCGGACGCGGATCTGGTGATCTGCCGCGGCGGCGCATTGACGATCTCCGAGCTCGCCGCCGTCGGTGTTGGCAGCGTGATCGTGCCGCTGCCCGGCGCATTCGCCAACGAGCAATCGCACAACGGGCAATTCCTGGTCGACGCCGGCGCGGCGGTCATGCTGAAGCAATCGGCGATGACCGCACAGAGCCTGGCCGACCTGCTGCTTGCGATGAATCGCGGCCGACTGCTGGCGATGGCGATCGCCGCGCGCCGGGTCGGCCGCACCGACGCCAGCGAGCGCGTTGCCGATGCCTGCATTGCGCTCGCGCAAAGGTCGGCCGCATGAAGTTCAAGGTCAAGCGCGTGCACTTCGTCGGCATCGGCGGCGCCGGCATGAGCGGCATCGCCGAAGTGCTGCTGACACAGGGTTACGAGGTCAGCGGCTCGGACGTCGCGCTGTCCGCGGCGACGCGGCGCTTGAGCGAGCTCGGCGCAAAGATCGCTGCCGGACACGACGCGCAGAATGTCGCCGGCGCCAACGTGGTCGTCGTATCGACGGCCGTCGCCGCCGACAATCCCGAAGTCGTCGCCGCACGCGAGCGCGGCGTGCCCGTCGTGCCGCGTGCGCTTATGCTGGCCGAGCTGATGCGGTTGAAGCAGGGGATCGCCGTCGCCGGCACACATGGCAAGACGACGACGACCAGCCTGATCGCCAGTGTGCTGGCCGAGGGCGGACTCGATCCGACCTTTGTCATCGGCGGCCGATTGCTGTCGGCGGGCGTCAACGCGCGCCTGGGCAAAGGCGACTTCCTGGTAGCGGAGGCCGACGAGTCCGACGCGTCATTCCTCGTGCTGCAACCGGTCGTTGCCGTCGTGACCAATATCGATGCCGATCACATGGCGACCTACGGCCACGACTTCGCGCGTCTCAAGGATGCGTTCGTCAATTTCGTGCAGCGCCTGCCGTTCTACGGCGTCGCGGTGCTCTGTGTCGACGACGCGAATGTGCGCGACATCCTGCCCGCGATCGCCAAGCCGACCGTCACCTACGGTCTCGAGGCCGATGCGCAAGTGCGCGCGGTCGACGTCGCGTACGCCGCGGGGCGCATGCGCTTCGTCGCCACCGGCGCCGGCGGCGCCGACTTGCCGGTCGAGCTCAACCTGGCCGGCGTGCACAACGTGCAGAACGCGCTTGCCGCGATCGCGGTCGGTCGCCAGACCGGCGTTGCCGATGCCGCGATAGCGAAGGCGCTGGCCGAATTCAAGGGAGTCGGCCGCCGCTTCCAGCGCCACGGTGATGTCGCGCTTCCTCACGGCGGGACCTTCATGCTGATCGACGACTACGGACATCATCCGGCGGAAATGGCGGCAACGATGGCAGCGGTGCGCGGCAGCTTTCCCGGACGAAGAGTAGTGCTCGCGTTCCAGCCGCATCGCTACACGCGTACGCGCGATCTGTTCGAGGACTTCGTTGCCGTGCTGGCCACCGCTGACGTCCTGCTGCTGGGCGAGGTTTATCCGGCGGGCGAGCCGCCCATCGTCGCCGCGGATGGCCGTGCGCTGGCGCGCGCGCTGCGAGTCGCCGGCCGGATCGAGCCGGTGTTCGTCGATGACATCGCCGACATGGCGGCGGCGATACGCGCCGTCGCTGCGGACGGCGACGTCGTGCTGACCATGGGGGCGGGCTCGATCGGCGGCGTCGCTCATCAACTGGTGCCTGCATGATGATGCTCGAGCCGCTGCGCTTCACTGGCCTGCGCGGGGAGCTGCGCGGAAACGAGTCATTGGCGAAGCATACGAGCTGGCGCTGCGGCGGCGCGGCCGACGTCGCGTTCTTTCCGGCCGATCGCGAGGACTTCGCGACGTTCGTGCGGCAGCTGCCCGACGATGAGCCGGTGACTGTCATCGGGCTCGGCAGCAACCTCTTGGTGCGCGACGGTGGCGTGCGCGGCACCGTCGTCCTCATGCACGCGGCGCTGAACGAGATCGGCTTCGATGGCGGCCGGATACGCGCCGAGGCGGGAGTCGCCAGCCCGAAGGTCTCGCGCTTCGCCGCGCTGCACGACCGCGCCGACGCGGAATTCCTTTCCGGCATTCCCGGCACGATCGGCGGCGCACTGGCGATGAACGCCGGCTGCTACGGCGGCGAGACCTGGCGCGATGTCGCCGAGGTCGAAGTCCTGACCCGGCAAGGCACATTCGAACGCCGCCCGCCGGAGGCCTACGTTATCGGCTACCGGAGCGTCGTCAGCCGGCGCGGTGCGGACGACATCGCATTCACCGCGGCGTGGTTCGACTTTCCGCCAGGCAATGGCGCCTACGCGCGAGGACGCATCAAGGCGCTGCTGACGCAACGCATCGCGACCCAGCCGCTCGGCCTGCCGAACGCGGGATCGGTATTCCGCAATCCGGAAGGCGATCACGCTGCGCGCCTGATCGAGAGCTGCGGACTCAAAGGATTTGCGATCGGCGGCGCGCGCGTTTCGGAAAAGCACGCCAATTTCATCGTCAATGAGGCAGGGCTCGCGACCGCGGCCGACGTCGAAGCGCTGATCGGTCACGTCCGCGACGTCGTCCGGGACCACACCGGAATCGATCTCGAGCCGGAAGTCCGCATCATCGGCGAGGCCCGATGAGCGAGTTCGGCAAGGTTGCGGTTCTGATGGGGCGAGCCCGACGCGGTGCCGCGCAGCGGCCGGTGCGGGAGGGCGAAGCGGCCCATCAACTCATTAGCGTAGGCAGTCGCGAATGAATCACAGTGATGAATTCGGCAAGGTGGCCGTGTTGATGGGCGGCCCGTCGTCGGAGCGCGAGATCTCGCTGTTGTCCGGCAACGCGGTTCTCGCCGCGCTCAAAGGCCGCGGTATCGACGCGCATCCATTCGACCCGGCCGAGCGCTCGCTGTTCGAGCTCGAGCGCGACGGATTCGGGCGCGCGTTTATCGCGCTGCACGGCCGCTTCGGCGAGGACGGCACCGTACAGGGCGCGCTCGAAGTGCTCGGCATTCCGTATACGGGTAGCGGCGTGATGGCATCGGCGCTGGCGATGGACAAGTGGCGCACCAAGCTGGTCTGGGCCGCCAGCGCGATTCCGACGCCGCGCTATCGCATCGTCGACGCCGGCTCCGACTGGTGGGCGATCATCGCCGAGCTCGGCCTGCCGCTGATCGTCAAGCCGGCGCGCGAAGGCTCGACGATAGGCATCAGCAAGGTCGTCAAGGTCGACCACGACGAAATGGCGATCGCGTATCGCGCCGCTGCGGAGCACGACGATCTGGTCATCGTCGAGGAGTTCGTCGCCGGTCTAGAGCTGACGGTCGGCGTCCTCGGCGAGCGCGCGCTGCCGCTGATACGCATCGAAGCGCCGCAGGGCAACTACGACTACCACAACAAATATTTTTCCGACGAGACCAAGTACTTCTGTCCGTGCGGCATCGACGCGAGAGTCGAAAGCGCGATCCAGGCGCAATCGATGGACGCGTTTCGCGTCGTCGGCTGCACCGGGTGGGGGCGGCTCGATCTGATCCTCCGGCCCGGCGGCGAATGGACATTCCTCGAAGTCAATACCTCTCCCGGCATGACCGGTCACAGCCTCGTGCCGATGGCGGCGCGGCAGGCCGGCATGGACTTCGCCGAGCTCTGCGTCCAGATCCTGCGAGGCGCCCATGTGGGATAACCCGCGGCAGCTCAACGCCATTGCGCTCGTTATCGCCTTCGCGGCGACGACGATGCTGGTCTGGGGCGCCGCCGCGTGGGCCGTGCGCCAGCCGGTGTTCGCGTTTCACACGGTCGTCATCGACGGGCCGCTGCACCGGGCCAATCCGGCGCATCTGGAAGCGGTGCTGCGCGAGGAGGTCAAGGGGACGTTCTTCACGCTTCGTCTGCCCGACGCCCGCTCGTCGCTGCAGCGCGTGCCCTGGGTGCAAGGCGTGGCGCTGCGCCGCCAGTGGCCGGACCGACTCGAGGTCGCGGTCAGCGAGCACCAGCCGCTCGCCCGCTGGAACGATGCCGCGCTGATCGACACCGAAGGCGAGGTGTTCAGCGCCGACTTCGACGGCGACCTGCCGCAATTCACCGGGCCGGAGGGTACGGCCGCAGAAGTCGCCGCGCAGTACCGCGCCTTTGTCGCGGCGCTCGCGCCGACCGGGCGCGCGATCAACGCGATCCGCCGCTCGCCGCGCGGCGGCTGGCAGCTGGTCGCGGCCGGCACCCCGCCATTGACGATCGAGCTGGGGCGCACCGACCCGGGCGAGCGACTGGCGCGCTTCGTCGCCTACTACCGCCAGACGCTGGACCCGCTTTCGCGCGGCGGAGCGCGCATCGATTACGCCGATCTTCGCTATCGCAACGGATTCGCCGCGCGCATGTCCGGCGGCAGCGATCGATCGTCCAGAAAAGCGTCCCGGGGATAGAACAACATGGTCAAGGACAGCAAGAACCTCATCGTCGCGCTCGACATCGGGACGTCGAAGATCGTCGCGATCGTCGCCGAGGTCACAGCCGACAAGCGCATGAACATCATCGGATTGGGCACGCAGCCGGCGCGGGGACTGAAAAAGGGCGTCGTCGTCAACATCGAAGCGACGATGGCGTCTATCCAGCGCGTGCTCGAGGAAGCCGAGCTGATGGCCGACTGCGCGATCACCGAGGTCTACACCGGCATCGCCGGCAGCCATATAAGGAGCCTCAATTCCAGCGGCATGGTCGCGATCAAGGAAAAGGAAGTAACGCAGGCGGACATCGACCGCGTCATCGAGACGGCGAAGGCGATCGCGATACCGAACGACCAGCAGGTGCTGCACATCCTGCCGCAGGAATTCATCGTCGACGGCCAGGAGGACGTGCGCGAGCCGCTGGGCATGAGCGGCGTGCGGCTCGAAGTGAAAGTGCACATCGTCACCGGCGCGGTATCCGCGGTCGAGAACATCACCAAGTGCGTGCGCCGCTGCGGACTCAAGGTCAACGACGTGATGCTGCAGCCGCTGGCCTCCGCGCTGGCGGTGCTGAACGAGGACGAAAAGGACCTGGGTGTGTGCGTGATGGACATCGGCGGCGGCACGACCGACCTCGCCGTGTTCACCGGCGGCGCGATCCGCCACACGGCTGTCATTCCGATCGCCGGCGACCAGGTGACCAACGACATCGCGATGACGCTGCGCACGCCGACCAAGGAGGCCGAAGAGCTGAAGCTCCGCCACGGCTGCGCGCTGCGCCAGCTGGCCGATCCGAACGACATCATCGAAGTGCCGGGCGTCGGCGAGCGCGGGCCGCGCAAGCTTTCCCGGCAGATGCTGGCCGAGGTGATCGAGCCGCGCATCGAGGAGCTTTACACGCTGGCGCAGTCGGAGCTGCGCAGGAGCGGCCTCGAGGAAATGCTTTCATCGGGCATCGTGCTGACCGGGGGCTCGGCGCTGTTGCAGGGGATGGTCGAGCTCGGCGAGGAAGTCTTTCATCTGCCGGTGCGCGTCGGCGTGCCGGCCTACGTCGGCGGCCTGGCCGACGTGATCAGAAGCCCGCGCTACGCGACCGCCGTCGGGCTACTGCTCGACGGGCGCGAACATTTTCTGCGCGCGGAAATCGCGCGCGGCCAGACCAAGGGATTGGGCAACGTCGGAGAACGGATGAGGCAATGGTTCAAGGCGAATTTTTGAGCAACGCAACAGCAGGTCAATCGTTTGACGCACTTCGACAGGAGAGAGGAGCACATCATGTTTGAAATCATCGACCAGAATCCGCAGGAAGCCGTCATCAAGGTCATCGGCGTCGGCGGTTGCGGCGGCAATGCCATCGAGCACATGATCGAACGCCAGCTGCAAGGCGTCGAGTTCATCGCGGCGAATACCGATGCGCAGGCGCTCAAACGCTCGACCGCGCGCGTCCAGCTTCAACTCGGCAGCAATCTGACGCGCGGCCTGGGCGCCGGAGCGAGGCCAGAGATCGGCCGCGATGCCGCGATGGAGGACAAGGACCGGATCGGCGAAATGATCGACGGCGCCGACATGCTGTTCATCACCGCCGGCATGGGCGGCGGGACCGGGACCGGTGCGGCGCCGATCGTCGCCCAGGTCGCGAAAGACCGCGGTATCCTGACCGTCGCGGTCGTGACGCGGCCGTTCTTGTTCGAAGGCAAGCGGCAGAGAGTCGCCGAAGCCGGCATCGAGGAGCTGAAGAAGACCGTCGACTCGCTGATCATCATCCCGAACGACAAGCTGATGCAGGTGCTCGGCGAAGACGTGTCGGTGCTCGATGCCTACGCGGCGGCCAACGACGTGCTGCACAGCGCGGTCGCCGGGATCGCCGAGGTGATCAACAATCCGGGCCTGGTCAACGTCGACTTTGCCGACGTGCGCACGGTCATGTCGGAAGTCGGCATGGCGATGATGGGCTCGGCCAAGGTCGGCGGTCCCGACCGCGCGCGCCTCGCCGCCGAGCGCGCCGTTGCGAGTCCGTTGCTCGAGGAGATCAACCTCGCCGGCGCCCGCGGCGTGCTGGTGAACATCACCGCGTCGGCCGGCCTCAAGATGAAGGAATATCACGAGGTGATGAACACGATCAAATCGTTCACGGCCGACGATGCGATGGTAATCGTCGGCACAGTAATCGACGAGGCGATGAAGGACGAGCTTCGGGTGACGATGATCGCGACGGGCCTGGGCGGTGCCACCGCCCGCAACCGGCAGCCGCGGCTCGAAGTTGTCGAGCACGTCGTGGACCGCACCGGGACGGACAACGTCGGCATGTCGATCGAGACCGTCGATTACGATTCGCTCGACAAGACACCTGCGGTCATCCGGCGCGGGCGCACGCCGTCGCCGGCGTCCGGTGCATCGGCGTTCGATGCCTCCGACATTCCGGCGTTCCTGCGCAAGCAGGCGGACTAGGCGCGCGTCGACGACGGATTGCCGTGAAGGCGACGGCGGGTATCGGTATCGGCTGCTTCCGGCGGAGGCAGGGACGAGCACGCGAAAGTGTCCCGGCTTGTGCTACAATTGTCTGCTAACTCCTTGAGCCGGCAAGTGAATCGCTTCCCGGTCCGCAAAGGGGGACATCGATGATGAAACAACGCACGCTCAAATCCAAGATCAAGACGACCGGGGTTGGCCTGCACACCGGCGCGCGCGTCGAATTGACGCTGCGTCCGGCGCATCCCGAAACCGGAATCGTATTCCATCGAGTCGACTTGCCTGGCTCGGCGGCGATTCCGGGGGAGGCTCGCAACGTCGGCGACACCCGGCTTTCGTCGTCGCTGTCCAAGGATGGCGCCACCGTGTCGACTGTCGAGCACCTGATGTCGGCGCTGGCGGGACTCGGCATCGACAATGTTCACGTCGACGTCGCCGGTCCCGAGTTGCCGATCATGGACGGCAGCGCCGCCCCTTTCGTCTTCCTGCTGCAGTCCGCGGGCATCGTCGAGCAGGAGGCGGCCAAGCGCTATCTGCGCATCAAGACGCCGGTCGAAGCGCGCGACGGCGACAAATGGGCGCGGTTCGAGCCGCACCACGGTTTC
>Ga0207683_10000284_pt1 | contig 45372 bp, 41 predicted proteins | sample KBSM73metaG_FD_184333 | JGI IMG/M metagenome (GOLD analysis project Ga0207683, IMG submission 184333) | Miscanthus rhizosphere microbial communities from Kellogg Biological Station, Michigan, USA - KBS M7-3 metaG (SPAdes) (version 2) | ecosystem: Host-associated > Plants > Roots > Rhizosphere >... | reverse complement strand
AGCGGACCGATCTGCCGTTTCTTGTAAGTAAGCGGTCACTGCGGCGTGATTCGGACCGATGTTTCACGTGAAACGTCGGCGCGACACCGGTGAGTTGGCCCTCGCCCGACGGACCTTTCTCCCGTTGCTCACCGGTTTCACGTGAAACATGCGCTATCGGCGGGAGCCGGGATGGCGTAAAATCACCGCTGCGGCCGCCTTCGGTGGACGACTGATTTTCTGATTGAAATCATGGACTTTACGCAGCGGTTCGAGGTGATCGTCGTTGGTGGTGGGCATGCCGGTACCGAGGCGGCGCTGGCGTCTGCGCGGATGGGGCGCGCGACACTGTTGCTCACTCACAATATCGAGACGCTGGGCCAGATGTCGTGCAATCCGTCGATAGGCGGCATTGGCAAGGGGCACCTGGTCAAGGAAGTGGATGCGCTCGGTGGGGCGATGGCGATCGCCACCGACGAGGCGGGGATCCAGTTCCGAATCCTGAATTCGAGCAAAGGGCCCGCCGTCCGCGCAACGCGGGCACAGGCCGATCGGATTCTCTACAAGCAGGCAATTCGGGGCCGTCTCGAGAACCAGCCAAACCTGACGCTGTTCCAGCAGCCGGTGGATGACCTGCTGCTCGAAGGCGACCGGGTTTCAGGCGTCGTGACCCAGATCGGCCTGACCTTCCATGCGAACGCCGTGGTGCTGACGACCGGAACCTTCCTGTCCGGTCTGATCCACGTCGGCCTGGAAAACTACGAAGCTGGCCGCGCCGGGGACCCGCCGGCCAAGCGCCTGGGTGCCCGGCTGCGGGAGCTTGAGTTGCCCGCGGGTCGGCTCAAAACCGGGACGCCGCCCCGTCTGGATGGACGGACGATCGATTTTTCCGTCCTGGCCGAACAGCCGGGCGACGATCCGGCACCGGTATTCTCTTTCATGGGGACCGCGGCCATGCACCCGCGGCAGGTCCCGTGCTGGATCACACAAACCAACGAGCGCACCCACGCGATCATCCGGGCCGGGCTCGACCGGTCGCCAATGTATTCCGGGGCAATCAAAGGTGTCGGGCCGAGATATTGTCCGTCGATCGAGGACAAGGTGGTGCGGTTTGCCCAGCGCGACAGCCACCAGATCTTTCTCGAACCGGAAGGCCTCGCAACGCGCGAGGTCTATCCCAATGGAATCTCCACGTCCCTGCCCTTCGACGTGCAATTGGAGCTGGTGCGTTCGATGCGCGGCTGCGAGAACGCGCACATCCTGCGCCCCGGCTACGCTATCGAATACGACTATTTCGACCCGCGCGCTCTGAAGGCCTCTCTCGAGACCAAGGCCATCGGCGGCCTGTTCTTCGCCGGTCAGATCAACGGGACAACCGGTTACGAGGAGGCTGCGGCCCAAGGGTTGCTCGCCGGCATCAATGCGGCACTTCATGTCCGCGGCGAAGGCGGATGGTGTCCGCGCCGCGATGAAGCGTACCTGGGGGTGCTGGTCGACGACCTGATCACGCGCGGCGTGTCGGAGCCGTACCGGATGTTCACGTCGCGCGCGGAGTACCGCTTGCAGCTGCGCGAGGACAACGCGGACCTGCGGCTCACTGAACATGGGCGTCGCCTCGGCCTGGTCGATGACGCCCGCTGGGAAGCGTTTTCGCGCAAGCGTGACGCCATTGCGCTCGAGATCGAACGCCTTCGGACGACCTACGTGAATCCCAATGTCGTCGCCCAGCATGACGCGGAACGCGTTCTGGGACAACCTATAGAGCGAGAGTATGCGCTCACTGACTTGCTGCGCCGTCCACAAGTGACGTACGCCTCGCTGCTCACGCTGCCGGGCGCCGGGTCGCCGGTGGCTGATCCCCAAGTGGCGATGCAGGTGGAGATCGCGACCAAGTACGCCGGCTACATCGATCGCCAGCACGACGAAATCGCGCGTCACCTGGCGCTGGAGTCGGCGCAGCTGCCTGCGGACCTCGACTATCGCAGCGTGCGCGGACTATCCGCCGAGGCGCAGCAGAAACTGAACCTGCACAAGCCCGAGACCATCGGTCAGGCTGCGCGCATTTCCGGCATCACGCCGGCGGCGATCTCGCTGCTGCTGGTGCATCTCAAGGGCAGCAAGGCGGCGCGCCCCGACACGCAAGAGCTGTCCGCGTGACGGAAGCGGCAATCACTGCGACGCACGACGCGGACCTCGCTGCAGGTATCGCGTCGCTCGGGCTTGCGCTGGATTCGGGCCAGCGCGCGCAACTCGCCGCGTACCTCGCCTTGCTCGCGAAGTGGAACAAGACGTACAACCTGACGGCGATTCGCGAACCAGCGCGCATGGTGACGCATCACTTGCTCGACGCGCTGTCCGTCGTTCCGCATCTTCCAGCGGTGGCAAGCGTGCGCATCCTCGACGTCGGTTCGGGCGGCGGCGTTCCCGGCATCCCGCTCGCGATCGCACGGCCCGACGCGCACGTCGTCATGATCGACTCGAATCACAAGAAGGCTGCGTTCCTGTTGCAGGCGGCGATCGAAGTCGGACTCCGCAACGCGGAATCGCACGCGGTGCGCGTCGAAGATTTCGCGCCAGCGAAGCCCTTCGACATCGTGATCTCGCGCGCATTCTCGGATCTTGCCGCCTTCGCGGCAGTGGGCGCGCGACACCTCGCTCCGCAGGGCAGGCTGTTCGCGATGAAGGGCATGCATCCGGACGAGGAGCTGGCGCAACTGCCGCACGAAATCGTCGTCGCCGCGAAGCCGGCGCTCGCGGTTCCCGGACTCGACGCGACGCGCCATCTCGTCATCATGCAACCGAGGCACGACCGGGAAAGCCGCCACGAATGACGCGCATCGTCGCAGTCGCAAATCAGAAAGGCGGCGTGGGCAAGACGACCACCGCGGTCAACCTTGCCGCGAGCCTCGTGGCAATGAAGCGGCGCGTGTTGCTCGTCGATCTCGATCCGCAAGGTAACGCGACGACGGGGTCGGGCCTCGACAAGCGCGGCTTCGATGCCACCGTGTACCAGGTGTTGTTGGGCGAGCGCCGCATTGCCGACGTGCGGGTTCCATCGCCATCGGGCGGCTTCGACGTCGTCCCCGCCAATCGTGAGCTCGCGGGCGCGGAAATCGAACTGGTCGACCTGCCCGAACGCGAAACGCGACTGAAGGACGCGCTGTCCGAAGCGTTGTCGCAGATGAAGTCCGCGATCAGCGAGATCGCTACCGACTACGATTTCATTCTGCTCGATTGTCCACCCTCGTTGTCGCTGCTCACGCTCAACGGCCTGTGCGCGGCGGATTCGGTGCTGATCCCGATGCAATGCGAGTACTACGCACTGGAAGGCCTGTCGGACCTGATCCAGACATTGAAAAAAGTGCGCGCGCATCTCAACCCTGCGCTGGAGATCGAGGGCCTGCTGCGCACGATGTACGACCCGCGCAACACGCTCGCGCTGAACGTCACCGCCGAACTGGAAAAACATTTCGGCGAGAAGCTCTATCGCACGATCATTCCGCGCAACGTGCGATTGGCCGAAGCGCCGTCGCATGGCATTCCCGCATTCAAGCTGGAGCCGCAGTCCAAGGGCGCGCTTGCTTATCTCGCGTTGGCGGGCGAAATGCTGCGCCGGATCGAGGCGCGCGAGTTGGCACATGAATTGGCAAATGAGCCGGCAAACAAGTTGGCGAACGAGCAGGCAAATGATTCGGCAAACACGGCGTAGCGCACGCAGTCAGGTGGCATGATGATTCGACCCAAGGGATTAGGCCGCGGCCTCGACGCGCTGCTGGCCGGCGGCAACGAGGATGCGCCGCGCGAAGCGCTGCAATCGCTCGCGATCGGCCGCATCAAGCCGGGCAAGTACCAACCGCGCACGCGCATGGACGAAACGGCGCTGAACGAGCTCGCCGATTCGATTCGCGAACAGGGATTGATGCAACCGATCCTGGTGCGGCCCGTCGACGGCGGAAGCTTCGAGATCATCGCCGGCGAACGACGCTGGCGCGCCGCGCAGCGCGCGGGCCTCACCGAAGTGCCCGCGCTCGTCAAGCAGGTGCCGGACAAGTCGGCGCTCGCGCTGTCGCTGATCGAAAATATCCAGCGCGAGGACTTGAATCCGCTGGAAGAGGCCATCGGTCTGCAGCGCCTGATCGATGAATTCGGCCTGACGCACGAAGCGGCGGCGAAAGCCGTGGGCCGTTCGCGCAGCGCTGTGACCAACCTGCTGCGGCTGACGACGCTCGCGAAGGCGGCGCAGGAGTTCCTGCTCAATGGCGGCATGGAGATGGGCCATGCCCGCGCGATGCTTGCATTGCCGACGGCGCAACAGGCCGCGACGGCGGCGCGCGTGGTGAACGGAAATCTCTCGGTGCGCGAAACGGAGCGGCTGGTGTTCACGTTGCTCAACCCGGCCAAGCAGCAGGCGCGGCGGTCGGCGCGCAAGGGGCACGACGCGGACACCGCGCGCCTCGAGACCGAGCTTGCGGAATCCTTGGGCGCCAAAGTAAAGATCGACGCCGGCAGCAAAGGCGCAGGGCGCATCGTCATCCACTACTCGAGCCTCGAGCAGCTGGACGGCATCCTTACTAAAATGAAATAGGCGCGGTGCGTCCGCAGTTCACTGCGCCGAACCGCCGCGGCCGGCGGGCGCGAGTTCGGCCGCCAGCCACTGTGCGACCAGCGGCTTCTCGTAGCGCAGCGGATCGCGGCTCAGCTGCGCTTCGGGATGATGCAGCCGGTAATCGATATCGAAGAGCGTGCGCCGCCCCGCGCGGACGAGCGTGCCATCAGCGGCCGCGAGGCGAAACTCGAGCTCGATTCGCGGCGGATAGCGTCCGTCGACCACCCGCACCGAGTTCCATCCGGGAAGGCGCCACGGCTCGAGCGTTCCGGCGAGCGCCACGCGCGTGAAGGTTACGGCAAACGTGTTGCCCTCGGCGAGATACGGCGCCGCGCGCGCGATGACAAACTGGCGCAACTCTTCGCGCAATGCCTCGGCGTCCGGCGTGTACTGCAGGTCGCGGTCGACATTGAATGCGACCGTCGGATCGAAGCTCACCAGTACCTGGGGCGCCGCCGCGTGTGCCGACGTGGCGAAGACGGCCACGGCCAACAACGTAGCGGCGCGTTTCATGGCCGTCAGCCGAGCTGCGTCAGCATCGTGTCGCCGCCGGAGACTTCGTACTTGCCTGGCGCCTCGATATTCAGTGTCTTCACGACGCCGTTGTCGACCATCATCGAGAAGCGCTGGCAGCGCACGCCCATGCCCTTCCCGGTCAGGTCGAACACCAGGCCGAGCGCCTTTGTGTAGTCGGCGCTGCCGTCGGCCATCATCCGGACTTTGCTGCCCGCATGCTGGTCGCGCGCCCATGCCCCCATGACAAATGCGTCGTTGACGGACATGCACAGGATGTCGTCGACGCCCTTGGCCTTCAGCTTGTCGTAGTTGGCGAGATACGACGGCACGTGCTTGGCCGAGCAGGTCGGCGTAAACGCGCCGGGCAGACCGAAGATGACGACCTTCTTGCCGCGCGTGAGGTCCTCCACCTTGAACGCGTTGGGCCCTACGGAACAACCATTGCCCTCGACTTCGATGAATTCGGACAGCGTGCCCGCGGGCAGCGTGTCGCCGACTTTGATCGTCATGGATTCTCCTGTTGGCGGTCGTGCGAAAAAGGGAAGGGGAACCGCGGAGGATTGCAGGCAATCGCAAAAAATTCAACCCTGCTTCTTGCCGGGACAATCGCGAAGCGGTAACTTTCGAGGTCTTTGATTCCGACCGCGAGGAGAACGTCATGGCGCGTACCGCAGCGAAGCAACCGGCAGGGAAACGCGTCGAGGCTCCCAAGCGGACGCGTCTGCTCATCGCGACGCGCAAGGGCCTGTGGACGCTGACCACCGACGGCGCCCGCCGCACATGGAAGCTGGCCGGACCCCAATTCCTGGGGCACATCGTCCATCACGCGATGCTGGACCCCCGCGACGGCAAGACGCTGCTGGCCGCGGCGCGCACAGGGCATCTCGGCCCCACGGTGTTTCGGTCGACGGACAATGGCAAGACCTGGAAGGAGGCGGTCACGCCGCCGGCGTTCGACGCCGGCAGCGGACGCGTCGTCGACCATGCGTTCTGGCTGACCCCGGGTCACGCATCCCAACCCGGTGTGTGGTTTGCCGGTACGTCGCCGCAGGGACTGTTCCGCTCCGATGACGGCGGCGCCAACTGGAAAGGCGTTGCCGGTTTCAACGCGCACCCGCAGCGCAAGGCGTGGTGCGGCGGCGACCAGGACGGCACCCCCGACGGCCCGAAGCTGCACTCGGTCCTGATCGATCCGCGCGACGCAAGCCACATGTACATCAGCATGTCGAGCGGCGGCACGTTCGAGTCCAGCGACGGCGGCGCGGACTGGCATCCCCTTAACCAGGGCGTGCGCGCGGATTTCCAGCCCAATCCGGACCTCGAATTCGGCCACGATCCGCATTGCGTGCGCTTTGCCGCCGGCAATCCAGACCGGCTGTACCAACAAAACCATTGCGGCCTCTTCCGGCTCGATCGGCCCGCCACGCGTTGGACGGACATCGGCACCGGCATGCCCAAGGCCGTCGGCTATGTCGGCTTCCCGATGGTGCCGCATCCGCATGACCCCAACTCCGCATGGATCTTTCCCATGGACGGGACCGATGTGTGGCCACGCATTTCTCCGGCCGGCAAGCCGGCGGCCTACCGCACGCGCGACGCCGGCAAGACATGGAAGCGCCAGGCCGATGGGTTGCCCAAGTCGCAGGCATGGTGGACGGTGAAGCGGCAGGCGATGACCGTCGATCGCTTCCCGGTCGCCGGCGTGTATTTCGGGACGACGTCCGGCGAAGTGTGGGGCAGCCGCGACGAGGGCCGGTCCTGGAAATGTCTGGCCGCGCATCTGCCGCATATCTATGCCGTCGAGGCGGTCTAGCGACAACCTGTCGCGGGAGCTCGCGACTTGAATCATCGCGTCGCGATTCCCTCGCCGTTGCGTTCCTATTGCGGCGGCGCGTCCACGGTAACGGTCGCGTGCGCGTCATCGTCGCCGTCGCTGGGAGACGTGCTGGCCGGCCTCGAAAGGGCCTACCCGGGCATCCGCTTCAGGATGCAGGATGAACAGGGCAAGCTGCGGCCGCACATCCAGGTGTTCGTGGACGCCTCGGTGCAGAGAAACCTTGCGGCGCCGATTCCGCCGGGCGCCGACATCATGATCGTGGCCGCATTGTCCGGAGGCTGATCGCCCGCGGGATCGAACGGCCGTGCGACATTGCGCCGCAACATTTCATTGCGAGCAACGGGTCAAAGCGGTTAAAATCGACGGGTTTGCTGCGTTGCCCGGGTCCATTTTGCCTGGCGCGGTGATGAAAGCGCCCCTCTCGACCAAACCGATCCGCCGCGTCCTCCAATGGCAGGCGGCCGCAACGGTCGTGATCGCGATCATCGCCGGGTTGTGGCAGGGGCCGCACGGCGCGTTGTCGGCAGCTCTGGGAGGCGTCGTCAACATCACTTCCGTGGTCGTCTACGCGGTCGTGATGTCGCTTTCAATGCACTCGAATCCGGCGTCTGCGGGCGTCACCGTGGCGGCGCTGTTCCGCGCCGAGGCATGCAAGATCCTCGTGATCATCCTCCAGCTCTGGCTGGTGCTGGTGAACTACAAGGAAGTCGTTTTCGTGGCGTTCTTCGCAAGCTTCGTGATCACGGTGTTGATGTTTCGCATGGCCCTGTTGGACAAGAAAAACTGAAGACCCCTGAGCGCAACTGAGTCGCGACCCATTCTTCCACACCCCCGAACCCATGGCGGCTAGCACCCCCTCCGAATACATCGAGCATCACCTCACGTTCTTCACCAAGCCGGTTGGAGACGGGAGCTTCTGGTCGATCAATGTCGACACGATGGTCGTGTCGCTGGTACTGGGCGTGCTCGGCGTGGGCTTCATGTGGCTGGTGACGCGCAAGGCCACCTCCGGCGTGCCGTCGAAGACGCAGGCGTTCGTCGAGCTGCTCCTGGACTTCGTCAATAGCCAGGTCAAGGGCATCTACCACGGCGACAGCAAGCTGGTCGCGCCGGTCGCGCTGACCGTCGGGTTCTGGGTCCTGCTGATGAATGCGATGGACTTCCTGCCCGTCGACATCATGTCGTGGTTCTACGAGCACGTCCTGCACCTGCACAACTGGCGCCCCGTCCCCACCGCGGACATCAACACGACGTTCGCGCTGTCGCTGACGGTTTTCGCGCTGATGATCATCTTCGGCATCAAGGCCAAGGGCCTGGGCGGCTGGAGCAAGGAACTCTTTGTCGCGCCGTTCGGCAGCTTCTTCCTGCTGTGGCCCGTCAACTTCCTGTTCCAGATGGTCGAATTCATCTCCAAGCCGTTGTCGCACAGCCTGCGGCTCTACGGGAACATGTACGCCGGCGAAATCATCTTCCTGCTGCTGGCGATGCTCGCGGCCGCCGGCGCGGGCTGGGTTCCGGTCGCGCTGTTCTTCAACGTGATATGGGCGCTGTTCCATATCCTGATCGTTGCGCTGCAGGCCTACATCTTCATGATGCTGACCATCGTCTACATGTCGATGGCCGAAGAACACCACTGACCCTCATCACCCCAATTCATTCAGTTCGGGCTTCCCACCACACCGCTGTCACGTGCAATCGAAAGGATAGAACATGGACAAGATCCAAATGCTTGCGATGATCCAGGGCTACACCGCCGTCGGGATCGGTCTCATCATCGGCCTGGGCGCGCTCGGCGCCTGCGTCGGCGTGGGCATCATGTGCTCGCGCTTCCTGGAAGGCGCCGCGCGCCAGCCGGAACTGATGCCCCAGCTGCAGGCCAAGGTGTTCCTGCTGCTGGGCCTGATCGACGCGTCGTTCATCATCGGCGTCGGCCTGGCGATGTTCTTCGCCTTCGCCAACCCGCTGCTGGGCGTGGTGACGCAGTAAGGACCCGCAAGAGCCTCTTTTCCGCTTAAAGGTCCGCCATGAATTTCAATCTGACGCTGATCATGCAGGCCGTGTCGTTCACGGTCTTCATCTGGGTGTGCTACCGATTCATCTGGCCGCATCTGATGGGCGCCATCGAGACGCGCCAGAAGCAGATCGCCGACGGCCTGGCCGCGGGCGAAGCCGGCCGCCAGGAACTCGCGAACGCCGAGAAGCGGATGGCCGCCATGCTGACCGAAGCCAAGAGCAAGTCCGCGGAAATCGTCGCGACCGGCGAGCGTTTCCGGTCGGAGACGATCGAACAGGCGAAGCTCGAAGCCAAGGCGGAGGGCGAGCGTATCGTCGCCGCCGCCAAGGCCGAGATCCAGCAGGAGATCGCACGCGCGAAGGAGCAGCTGCGCGATGCGGTAGCGGACTTGGCCGTCGCCGGGGCGTCGCAGATCCTGAAGAAGGATGTCGACACCAAGGTTCACGCCGACTTGCTGGCGCAACTCAAGCGTCAGCTCTAGCAACCGGACGCAACTCGAGCAGTCACACCCGAACCCATGGCTGAACTGACCACGATCGCACGTCCTTACGCCGAAGCCGCGTTCGCGCTGGCCCGGGAAGGCAACGCGCTGCCGGAATGGTCGCAGATGCTGCGCCTGACCAGTGATGTCGTCGTCGACCCGCGCGTGGCATCGGCGCTGGACAATCCGGCGCTCGACGCAGGCGCCAAGGAATCGCTGCTGCTGTCGATCTGCGGCGACAAGCTCAACGCCGAGGGCCGCAGCTTCGTGCGCGTGCTGATCGAAGCGGAACGGGTTTCCGTGCTGCCGCAGATCCAGACGATGTTCGAGGCGCTCAAGGACTCCGCCGACGGCATCGCCAAGGCGAAGATCGAGACGGCTTTCCCGTTCGCGGGCAACGAGCTCGCGGAACTGACGGCAGCGCTGGAGAAGCATTTCGGCAAGAAGATCGAAGCCACCGTCGAAGTCAGGCCGGAGTTGATCGGCGGCGCGCGCGTGACGGTGGGCGATTCGGTCATCGACGGATCGGTCCAGGAACAACTGCGCGCGATGGCCGCGCAGCTGCGGGCGTGACCTTCGAGGCACACGGAAGCAAGCGAAGAATTCGATAGTCGTGACGCCGCGGCACTTATCCAGACTGCGGCAGACGTGAGGAAATCATGCAACTGAACCCTTCCGAAATCAGCGAACTGATCAAGACCAAGATCCAGCACCTGGACACGGCCGCCGAAGTGCGGACGCAGGGAACGGTGGTCTCGGTTTCCGACGGCATCTGCCGCATTCACGGCCTGTCCAACGCGATGCAGGGCGAAATGCTCGAATTCCCGGGCAACACGTTCGGACTCGCGCTCAACCTCGAGCGCGACTCGGTCGGCGCGGTGATTCTGGGCGCCTACGAAAAAATCAAGGAAGGCGACACCGTCAAGTGCACGGGACGCATCCTCGAGGTCCCGGTCGGGCCGGAGCTGATCGGCCGCGTGGTCAATTCGCTCGGCGAGCCGATCGACGGCAAGGGCCCGGTGAACGCGAAGATGCGCGACGTGATCGAGAAGGTCGCGCCGGGCGTCATCGAGCGGCAGAAGGTTTCGCAGCCGGTGCAGACCGGATTGAAGTCGATCGACGCGATGGTGCCGATCGGCCGCGGCCAGCGCGAGCTGATCATCGGCGACCGCCAGACCGGCAAGACCGCGGTGGCGATCGACACGATCATCAACCAGAAGGGCAAGGACCTGATCTGCGTGTACGTCGCGATCGGGCAGAAGGCGTCGTCGATCAAGAACGTGGTCAACAAGCTGACCGAATACGGCGCCATGGATTACACGATCGTCGTCGCCGCGACCGCGTCGGAATCGGCGGCCATGCAGTACATCGCGCCGTACTCCGGCTGCACGATGGGCGAATACTTCCGTGATCGCGGACAAGACGCGCTGATCATTTACGACGACTTGACCAAGCAGGCGTGGGCGTATCGCCAGGTCTCGCTGCTGCTGCGCCGGCCGCCAGGCCGCGAGGCGTACCCGGGCGACGTGTTCTATCTGCATTCGCGGCTGCTGGAACGAGCCGCGCGCGTCAATGCCAACTATGTCGAGAAGTTCACCAAGGGGGCGGTCAAGGGCAAGACGGGCTCGCTCACGGCACTGCCGATCATCGAAACGCAGGCCGGCGACGTGACGGCGTTCGTGCCGACCAACGTGATCTCGATCACCGACGGCCAGATCTTCCTCGAGTCCGACCTCTTCAACGCCGGCATCCGTCCCGCGATCAACGCCGGCATCTCGGTGTCCCGCGTCGGTGGCGATGCGCAGACCAAGGTCATCAAGAAGCTGGGCGGCGGCGTGCGCCTGTCGCTGGCGCAGTACCGCGAGCTCGCGGCGTTCGCGCAGTTCGCCTCCGACCTGGACGAAGCCACCCGCAAGCAGCTGGACCGCGGCAAGCTGGTGACGGAACTGATGAAACAGGCGCAATACTCGCCAATGTCGGTGGCCGAGCAGGCGTTGACGCTGTTCGCGGTGAACAAGGGCTACTACGACGATGTGCCGGTCGAGAAAGCGCTGGCGTTCGAATCGGCGCTGCGCCAGTTCATGAAGGGCAAGTACGCCGACATCGTCGACAAGATCGCGCAGACCAACGAGCAGACCGCCGACGACGAGAAGGCACTGTCCGCGGCGATCGAGGACTTCAAGAAGACCGGTACGTACTAGGAATATTGCGGCGGTAGCGCGATAGAAAGTCCGACATGCCAAGTTCCAAAGCAATCACCACCAAGATCAAGAGCGTGCAGAGCACGCGCAAGATCACCAAGGCAATGGAGATGGTCTCGGCCTCGAAGATGAAGAAGGCCCAGGACCGGATGCGCGCGTCGCGTCCGTACGTCGAGCGGATGTTCAACATCGTCATGCACATCGCCAAGGCCAACACCGAATACCACCATCCGTTCCTGCAGAAGCGCGATGGCGTCAAGCGCGTGGGCGCCATCGTGGTGACCACGGACAAGGGCCTGTGTGGCGGCCTCAACACCAACGTGCTGCGACTGGTGCTGCAGCAGCACAAGGAATGGCGCGCCAAGGGCATCGAGTGCGACTACGTCGCCATCGGCACCAGGGGCTTGGGTTTCCTGACGCGGCTGGGCGCCAATGTCGTGGCCAGTGTCACGCAACTCGGTGACCGCCCGCACCTGGACAAGATGGTCGGTCCGGTGAAGACGCTGATCGACGAATACGTCGCGGGCAGGGTCGACGAAATCCATATTTACTTCACGATGTTCCGCAGCACGATGAGCCAGGAGCCGCGGCACGGGGTCATTGTGCCGATTCCCGAGCAGTGGCGGACGGCGACCGGCGAAGTGCGCACGGCCGAATTGACCGACACATCCTGGGACTACATTTATGAACCGGATGCGCGGATGTTGCTCGACGGCGTGATGCGTCGATATCTGGAAGCCGTGGTGTACCAGATGGTCAACGAGAACATGGCCTCCGAGCAGTCGGCGCGGATGGTCGCGATGAAAGCCGCTTCCGACAACGCGGCGAAGATCATCAAGGAACTGCAGCTCATCTACAACAAGACGCGGCAGGCGGCGATCACGAAGGAATTGTCGGAGATCGTCGGTGGCGCGGCAGCCGTGTGATATCGGACGGCGAAACGAATTCGCAAATCTGAATACGCAGTCAACGGGCAGGGAAAAACTATGAATCAGGGAACGATTGTTCAGTGCATCGGCGCAGTGGTCGACGTGGAATTTCCGCGGGACCAGATCCCGGAAATCTACGACGCACTCAAGCTGGACGAGATCGGGCTGACGCTCGAGGTTCAGCAGCAGCTCGGTGACGGCGTCGTGCGCACGATCGCGCTCGGCAGTTCCGACGGCCTGCGCCGCGGCATGCAGGTGGTGAACACCAAGGCGCCGATCATGGTGCCCGTCGGCACGGAAACGCTGGGTCGCATCATGGACGTGCTGGGCAGGCCGATCGACGAGCGCGGTCCGGTCAACGCCGCGAAGTCGATGTCGATTCACCGCGCGGCCCCGGTCTATGAGGAACTGTCGCCGTCGACCGAGCTGCTCGAGGTCGGCATCAAGGTCATCGACCTCATCTGCCCGTTCGCGAAGGGCGGCAAGATCGGCCTCTTCGGCGGTGCCGGCGTCGGCAAGACCGTCACGATGATGGAGCTGATCAACAATATCGCGTCGGCGCACTCCGGGCTGTCGGTGTTCGCCGGCGTCGGCGAGCGCACCCGTGAAGGCAACGACTTCTATCACGAGATGATCGACTCCGGCGTCGTCGACAAGGAAGACCTGGGCAAGTCGAAGGTGTCGATGGTGTACGGCCAGATGAACGAACCGCCGGGCAACCGGCTGCGCGTCGCGCTGACCGGCCTGACGATCGCCGAGTCGTTCCGCGACGAAGGCCGCGACGTGCTGCTGTTCATCGACAACATCTACCGCTTCACGCTGGCCGGCACTGAAGTATCGGCGCTGCTGGGCCGCATGCCCTCCGCCGTGGGCTACCAGCCGACGCTGGCCGAGGAAATGGGCCGCCTGCAGGAACGCATCACGTCGACCAAGACGGGGTCCATCACGTCGATCCAGGCGGTGTACGTGCCTGCCGACGACTTGACCGACCCTTCGCCGGCGACAACGTTCGGCCACCTGGACGCCACCGTCGTGCTGTCGCGCGACATTGCCTCGCTCGGCATCTATCCGTCGGTCGACCCGCTCGACTCGACGTCGCGCCAGATCGACCCGCACGTCATCGGCGAGGAGCATTACAACTGCACGCGCCGTGTCCAGCAAACACTGCAGCGCTACAAGGAACTGCGCGACATCATCGCGATCCTGGGCATGGACGAACTGTCGCCGGAAGACAAGCTGGCCGTGTCGCGGGCGCGCAAGATCCAGCGCTTCCTGTCGCAGCCGTTCACGGTGGCCGAGGTGTTCACGGGGTCGCCGGGCAAGTACGTTGCGCTGAAGGACACGATCAAGGGCTTCAACATGATCGTCAACGGCGAGTGCGACCAGCTGCCCGAGCAGGCGTTCTACATGGTCGGCACGATCGAGGAAGCATTCGAGAAGGCCAAGACGCTGCAGTAAGCGCAGAAAGAAGCCATGGCACACACCATCACCGTCGACGTCGTCAGCGCCGAAGAGCAGATCTTCTCCGGCGAGGCGGAATTCGTCGTGCTTCCCGGCATCGATGGCGAACTCGGCATCTATCCCCGGCACACGCCGTTGTTCACGCAGATCAAACCGGGCGCGGTGCGCATCAAGGTCCCCGGCCAGGCGCAGGAAGAACTCGTGTTCGTGCAGGGCGGCTTCCTCGAGGTCCAGCCGCACAAGGTGACGGTGCTCGCCGACACGGCGATCCGCGCGCATGACCTGGACGAGGTCAAGGCGCTCGAAGCCAAGAAGCGGGCGGAAGAGGCGATGACGAACAAGGAGTCGGACGAGTCCATGGCGGCGGCGCAGGCCGAACTGTCCGCCGCACTGGCGCAGCTCGAAGCGATCCGGAAGTTCCGCCACCGCGCATAGATCGCACGCAGTATCGGTATGAAGAAAGGGCGGCCCGTTGCGGACCGCCCTTTTTCATGCCTCGCCCCTTGGCGAAACGCAAATTGCACAGTCGTGCTGACATGCTAGAATGGTGCAGCGCAACATTGCCCTGTTCCGACGGATTACTCCATGGCCGACCTGCACCGCACCATCGACCGCTCGATCAGCATTTCGCGATCGGTTGCCGACGTCCTCCAGCGCCGGACGCGCACCGCCAACGAGCGCTTTGCCGAGCGCCTGCGCAAGGCGGGCGCCGCGTGGCAGGAAGGGTGCACGCCGCCCAAGACGCCGGTCGAGTTCTGGCGCCAATGGACTGAATACAACGTCGACTTTGCCCAGCGCTCGGCGCTCTACTGGGACACGCTGCGCCAGCGAGGCAATCAGTGGCTCGAGCACGAAGCCGCAGGCAAGCCGCCGGTGCTCACCTACAAGTACGAGATGATCGCCGACGCGCGCGACTATGCGCGGCCCGCGAACCACGCGCTGGTGCGAATCATTCCCCCCAAAGGCGTCGTCATCGACGATACCAAGCGGCCATTTGTGATCGTCGATCCGCGCGCGGGCCATGGCCCCGGCATCGGCGGCTCCAAGGAAGACTCGGAAGTGGGCGTCGCTCTGTCCGCCGGCCATCCCGTGTACTTTGTGATCTTCTTCCCCGATCCGTGTCCCGGCCAGACGCTTGCCGACGTGACGGACGCCGAAGCCGAATTCATCCGCATCGTTGCCGAGCGCCATCCGCGCAGCCAGAAGCCCGTGATCATCGGCAACTGCCAGGGCGGCTGGGCGGTGATGATGCTCGCCGCCGCACGGCCGGACATCGCAGGCCCCCTCGTCATCAATGGCGCGCCGATGTCGTACTGGTCGGGCAACGACGGCGATTCGCCGATGCGCTACATGGGCGGCCTGCTGGGCGGCGCGTGGCTGTCGCTGTTCTCGGCAGATTTAGGCGCGGGCAAGTTCGACGGCGCAAATCTCGTCTCCAACTTCGAATACCTGAATCCCGCGAATTCGCTGTGGGACAAGTGGTATCACCTGTTCGACAACATCGACACGGAGCCCGAGCGCTTCCTCGAGTTCGAACGCTGGTGGGGCGGCTTCTACGCCTACAACGAGGAGGAGATCCGCTGGATCGTCAACAACCTCTTCGTCGGCAACAAGCTGTCGGCCGGCGAGGCGCGGCTGGGTCCCGGGCGCTATTTCGACCTGAAGGCGATCAAGCAGCCGATCATCGTGTTCGCGTCGATGGGCGACAACATCACGCCGCCGCAGCAGGCGTTCAACTGGATCGCCGACGTCTATTCGTCGACCGAGGAAATCAAGGCCAACGGCCAGACCATCGTCGGCCTGCTGCACAAGGATGTCGGCCACCTGGGCATCTTCGTCTCCGGCAAGGTCGCCAAGAAGGAACACGCACAGATCGTCGAGGTTTTGAAATACATCCAGCAGCTGCCGCCCGGCCTGTACGGCATGGACATCGAAGAACACTACGATGCACGCGGCGAAGTGAGCTACGAAGTCACGCTGAAGGAACGCAAGGTCGAGGACCTGCGCTCGCTGCAGAAATTCGATCGCGTCGACGAAAAGCCGTTCCAGGCCGTCGCCGCGCTGTCGGAATTGCTGGAACGCGCGTACTCGCTGCTGGCGCGGCCCTTTGTGCGCGAAATGTCGCCCGAGTGGCTGGCCAAGGCGCGGCGAAGCATGCATCCGTTGCGCGTCCAGTACTGGGCGTTTTCGGACAAGAATCCGTTCCTGTGGGCGTTGCCCTACATGGCCAGCGTGGCCAGCAATAATCGCAAGCCGCGATCGGCGGACAATGATTCGGTGAGGCTGGAGAAGGTCGCCTCGGAGATCATCAGCGCATCGCTCGACCGGTATCGCGAGCTTCGCGATGCCACTTCGGAGGCCGCGTTCTTCGAGGTCTACGGCAACATGCTTTCGCTGCACATGGCCGACGAGCGCGAGGAAATCCGGCGCAACCGCAAGTTCGATCCGCGCTCGCTGCCGGCCGTGCGCGAGGTGCTGGACACCATCGACGAGGGCAGCGCCATCGAGGGGCTCGCGCGCATCGCGATGCTGATCAGCAAGGCCGGGCCGGGCCAGCGCCGTTTGTCGCAGATGCAGCGCACGCGCGAGATCCTGTCGCCGGAAGGCGATATCGCGCACTTGTCCGAGGACGAGCGCCGGCGCCTGCTGCAGGAGGAAACCATCGTCGTCGAATTCGAACCCGAGCGCGCCAAGCGCTCGCTGCCCAAGCTGCTGCGCACGCCGGCCGAACGCCGTCATGCGCTGGCGCTGCTCGATCGAATCCAGCAGCACGGCGACCTGGACGAGAAGCAGCGCCGCATGGTGATCGAACTGCGTGGACTTCTGCCGGCCGCAGCGATGCGCAACGGAACGAAGGCCGCCAAGCGGCTGCCGCCCCCGCCGCGCAAGCCACGCACTCGCGCTGCGCCACGCGGCCGCGCCCGGGCTTAACGCTTCGGGCGATTGGCGGGGCGCGATGCAGTCTGCCCAGAGACTGTCCGGCTCCGCGAAGCCAAAGTGAAGGCCGGCCGCGCGTTTAGTATCATGGACGCCTGCATTGACGCAGGCCACGCGAGGACTTAGGCGGCCGTGAACGCCACCACCACCCGTATCGAAAAGGACGCACTCGGCGAAGTCCACGTCGACGCCGCGAAGCTGTGGGGTGCGCAAACGCAGCGCTCCATCGACAATTTCCCGATCGGCGTCGGCCGCTTTGCCTGGGGACGGCCGGTCATCCGCGCGTTCGGGCTGGTGAAGCAGTGCGCGGCACGGGCCAATGTCGATCTGGGCCAGATCTCGCCGGACAAGGCGCAGCTGATCGTCCGCGCAGCGCAGGAAGTCATCGATGGCCGCTGGGATGGCGAATTCCCGTTGGTCGTGTTCCAGACCGGCTCCGGCACGCAGTCGAACATGAACGCCAACGAAGTGATCGCCAATCGCGCGATACAGATCAGTGGCGGCACGATCGGGTCGAAACAGCCGATTCATCCCAACGACGACGTCAATCGCAGCCAGTCATCGAACGACGTTTTCCCAGCGGTGATGCACATCGCGACGCTGGAGGAAATCGACCGCGCACTGCTGCCCGCACTCGCGGGCTTGCGCGCGACGCTCGACGCCAAGGCACGCGAATTCGCCGGCGTCGTGATGCTGGGACGCACACACTTGCAGGATGCGACGCCGGTCACGCTCGGGCAGGTCATCGGCGGCTGGGTCGCGCAACTCGATGACGCGCTGGGCTATGTGCGCTCGGCGCGTGAAGGGCTGTATCCGCTGGCATTGGGAGGCACCGCCGTCGGGACCGGAATCAATTCGCCGGCGGCGTTCGGCGAAGCCGTCGCGCGGCAGATCTCGCTGGCCACGTCGAAGCCCTTCGTCACGGCGCCGAACAAATTCTCCGCGCTGTCGGCGCACGATGCAATGGTCAATGTCAGCGCGTCGCTGCGCACGCTCGGCGGCGTGCTGATGAAGATCGCTAACGACGTACGCTGGTATGCAAGCGGCCCGCGCGCCGGGTTGGGCGAGCTGACGATTCCCGACAACGAGCCGGGATCGTCGATCATGCCGGGCAAGATCAACCCGACGCAGTGCGAGGCGCTGACAATGATCGCCGTGCAGGTCTTCGGCAACGACGCTGCGGTTGCGTTCGCCGGTGCGCAGGGCAATTTCCAGCTCAACGTTTTCAAGCCGATCATTCTGCACAACGTGCTGGAATCGATCGAGTTGCTCGCCGACGGCATGCTTTCGTTCGACGTCCGCTGCGCACGGGGTATCGCGCCCGACCTCGAACGTATCCGCGAGCACGTCGAGGGTTCGCTGATGCTGGTCACGGCGCTCAATCCGCATATCGGCTACGAGAACTCGGCCAAGATCGCCCTGTACGCTCACCGCCATGGCACCACGCTGCGCGAGGCTGCATTGAAGCTGGAGTTAGTGTCGGCGAAGGACTTCGACCGCTGGATCGATCCCGAGGCAATGACGCGGCCGGACGCCTGACGCTCGCCCGTCGAACACTCCGGCGATCAGCGCAAGGGTGTCTAATGTTGGACGGCCTCTGGAGAGTCCGGCATGACCAAGCTGTTGGCTGCTTGCGCGCTGGCGCTGGTTTGCTGCACGGCGCGCGCTCAGGCTGCTCCTGATGCGGCGGCGCCACCTGCGCCCGTCGCTGCAAGTCAGGCCGCCGCCGCGCTTCCCCTGGACCCGGTGGCCGCGACCCGAAAGTTCATGGACCGCGTGCAAGGCGAGGCGCGAGTGAAATCGGACGCCTATTCGGAAGGCGGCTACTGGCTGCTGTTGTGGGACCTGCTGTATGGGCTGGCGGTCGCGTGGCTGTTGCTGTCGCGCAGGATATCCATGCGCATCCGTGATTTCGCCGAACGCCGCACGCCGAGCAGGAACCTTCGCGTACTTATCTATGCGCTCGTCTACGTGCCCCTGACGGCGCTGCTGACCCTGCCGATGACGTACTACGAGGGGTTCTACCGCGAGCACCAATACGGACTTTCCAATCTCGCGTTCGTGGATTGGCTGGGGGAAACGGGCATCGGCCTCGGCGTCGGCATGGTGACGGGGGGAATCGCAATCACCGGCTTGTACGCGATCCTGCGCCGAGTTCCGCGGACGTGGTGGGCATGGGGAACGATTGCCGGAACCGTATTCATGATATTTGTATTCATGATTGGGCCGGTGTTCATCTCACCGCTGTTCAATACCTACAAGCCGGTGCCCGACGGTCCGATTCGCGACGACGTACTTTCGCTGGCACGCGCCAATGGCATTCCCGCCGACAACGTCTACTATTTCGACGCGTCCAAGCAGACGAAGCGTGTGAGCGCCAACGTGAGCGGTCTTTTCGGCACGACCCGAATTTCGCTCAACGACAACCTGCTCAACGGTACGTCGCCCGCGGAAATACGCGCGGTGATGGCGCACGAGATGGGTCATTACGTCCTCAACCACGGCATCAAGCACACCGTGGCGTTCAGCCTGTTGCTGCTGGGCGGCATGCTCTTCATGAAATTCAGCTGGGACTGGGCCGCGCCGCGCTTCGCCGTTCCGCACGGCGTTCGTGATATCGCCGATCCTGCCGGCCTGCCGTTGCTCGCCGCGCTGTTTTCCGTCTACATGTTCCTTGCAACGCCAGTCCTCAACACGATCATTCGCACTGCCGAAACCGAAGCGGACATGTTCGGCCTGAACGCCTCGCGCGAACCGGACGGTTTTGCGGAGGCGATCCTGAAGCTTGCCGATTACCGCAAGCTGGAACCCGGCCCAATCGAAGAATTCCTCCTCTTCGACCACCCGAGCGGATATAACCGCATTCTTGCCGCGATGCGCTGGAAGGCGGAGAACCTCAGGTAGCGCCCGCCGCAGCCGTCGCGTCACAAGTCGCCTTCCCATCGACTATTCACGCGTCGCTTCGCGACGGTTGCTGCCGTGCCAGCACTGCCGTATCGTGCGATGGTGCAGGCGCTGACGCGGATGAGCGCTCTAGGGGACCGCTTGAAATGACGAAAGGTAAGGCCCCGGGCGCCGGCATCGCGGAGGCGGCGGAACTCCTCGACCTGCGCGCGCAGCTCGCAGCGTCCAGGTCTCAGGCCGAGCAGCGTGCGGCCGAGCTGGCTATCGTCAACGGCGTGCAGACCGCCCTGGCTGCCCAGTTGGAGATGCAGGCCATCTACGACCTGGTGGGCGAAACGATCCGCGAGACCTTCAAGGCCCAGGTCGTGGGCATCGGCATCATCGAGCGTGACAGCGGGATGATACGGATTCCCTACGTCATCGAGCGCGGCCGGCGCATCGTCGTTGAAGGCCTGCAGCCGCGCTATGACAGCGGCTTTGCCGCGCACGTGCGGAAGACCGGCAAGCCCCTGCTTATCAACTCAGGCATGGCCGAACGCATGGCGGAGTTCGGTGAAGTCACGCGGCGCGGCGAGACGCCCAAGTCGGTCATCTGGGTGCCTCTGCGCGCGCAGGGGCAGCCACTGGGCGGCATCACAGTGCAAAACCTGGACAACGAGAACGCCTTCACCGAAGCCGACGTACGCCTGCTCGAAACGCTGGCGGCCAGCATGGCCGTGGCGCTGGAGAACGCGCGGCATTTCAACGAGACTCAGCAAGCACTCGCGCGGCAGACGGCGACAGCCGAAGTGCTCAAGGTGATCAGCGAATCGCCGACCGACGTGCAGCCGGTGTTCGATGCAGTCGCCGAGCGCGCTGGCGTGCTGAGCCGGGCCGAAGGCGGCCGTGTCTGGCTCGTCGTCGACGGGCATCTCAAGGCGATGACGACCTATGGCCCTGCGTTCGCGGTCAGTCGCGACGCTGAGTTCCTGCCGATCTCCAGGGAATCGATCGCCGGGCGGGCGGTTCTCGAGCGCCGATGCATCAACCTCGATGACGCGCTTCCGCTCATCGACACCGAATTTCCGGCGATTCGAGCGCTGCAGGCGCGCCTCGGATTCCGTTCCGCGCTCAACGTGCCGCTGATGTGCGAGGGCGAGGCGCTGGGCGTGATCTCGCTGATGCGCACGGAGGTCCGCCCGTTCACCCCGGCGGAGGTGGACCTCGTGCAAACCTTCGCCGATCAGGCTGTCATCGCCATCCAGAATGTGCGGCTCTTCAACGAGGCCAAGCAAGCGCGTGCGGCCGCTGAGGCCGCCAACCAAGCGAAGAGCAGCTTTCTGGCGACGATGAGCCACGAGATCCGCACGCCGATGAATGGCGTGATCGGCATGAGCGGCGTGCTGCTGGACACCCAACTCAACGACGACCAACGCGAGATCGCGCGAATGATTCGCGACAGCGGCGAGAGCCTGCTGGCCATCATCAACGACATCCTCGATTTCTCCAAGATCGAGGCCGGCAAGCTCGATGTGGAGCTGCAACCCTTCGTGTTGCGCGATTGCGTGGCCTCGGCGGTGGAGCTGGTGCGCCACCGCGCCACCGAAAAGAAGCTGAGCCTCATGGTGGTCATCGCCGACGACGTGCCGCATACCGTGAACGGCGACAGCACCCGACTGCGGCAAATCCTGCTGAACCTGCTCTCCAACGCTCTCAAGTTCACCGAAGCCGGCGAGGTGCTGCTCACCGTCAGCATAGGCGAACACAACGAGCTGAACTTCGCCGTCAAGGACAGCGGCATTGGCCTGACCCCCGAGGGCATGGGCAAGCTGTTCCGGAGCTTCAGCCAGGCCGATAGTGACACCACACGCAAGTACGGCGGCACGGGCTTAGGGCTAGTGATCAGCAAGAGGCTGGCGGAGCTCATGGGCGGGGCGATGAACGCGACGAGTGCCGGCCGAGGCCACGGCAGCACCTTCGGCTTCCACGTGCGGGCCCCCGCTGCGGAGGCGGCCGTGGCCGCAGTAGCGGGACCCGCCAAGGCCAGGATCGATCCGGAGCTGGCTGCACGCCACCCGCTGCGCATCCTGTTGGCCGAAGACAATGCCGTGAATCAGAAGCTCGCGATGCGCCTGCTAAACCAGATGGGCTACCACGCCGACCTCGCTGTCAACGGCATCGAGGCCATCGAGCGCATCGGACGAGAGGCCTACGACGTGGTGCTGATGGACGTGCAGATGCCCGAAATGGACGGTCTCGAGGCCTCACGCCGAATCACGGCGCAATGGCCGGTCGGGCAGCGGCCGCGCATCGTGGCGATGACGGCCAACGCGATGCAGGGCGACCGCGAAGCGTGCCTGGCCGCCGGCATGGACGATTACGTAACCAAGCCCATTCGTGTCGATGCGCTGATGCAGGCGCTCATCAGCGTCGCGGCACGAGGGCCCGCGCGCTGCCTCTGACTGAGCGCGGGGTACGGGTATTCGACGACGCGGCCCAAGGCCGTGTCAGCGCACGGCGCAGTTCGCTCTTGCCGCGCAGTTGGGCGCCTGTTCGCGCGTTGCTCCGCGTTGCGGGTTTGTCGGCCGCAGGCAATGCGGGTTATAGCCGGTGCACGAGCCAATAGGTCGCGGCGCCGACGGCGCCCGCCGCGGGCATCGTGATCACCCACGCGACGACAATCCGCTGCGCCACGCTCCAGCGCACCGCCGTTGCACGGCGCGCCGCGCCCACGCCGACGATCGCACCCGTGATCGTGTGCGTGGTGGACACCGGCACGCCCAGTCCTGTCGCGATGAACAGCGTGATCGCGCCTCCGGTCTCCGCGCAGAACCCCTGGATGGGCTTCAGTTGCGTGATGCGCGACCCCATCGTGTGCACGATCCGCCACCCGCCGAACAGCGTGCCAAGTCCCATGGCGGCCTGGCAGCTCAGCACCACCCAGAACGGCACATGGAATTGCGTGCCGAGCATCCCCTGCGAGTAGAGCAGCACCGCAATGATGCCCATGGTCTTCTGCGCGTCGTTGCCGCCGTGGCCGAGCGAATACATGGACGCGGAAAACAGCTGCAGGATGCGGAACCGGCGATCGACGGCGTAAGGGGTCGCCCGCCGGTTGGTCCAGCTGACGATCAGCACGAGCAGCTGCGCGAGCGCAAATCCGAGCAGCGGCGACAACACAATGCCCAGGGCCGTGACCGCGAGGCCGCTGAACACGACCGCGGCCATGCCCGCTTTCGCAATGCCGGCGCCGGCGAGTCCGCCGATCAGCGCGTGGCTGCTGCTCGACGGAATGCCCAGCCACCAGGTGACGACGTTCCACACGATCGCGCCCGTCAGCGCGCCGAGGATCACGCTTCCGTCCACGACACCGGCGTTGACGATGCCTGTCCCGACCGTCTGTGCCACGTGCAGCCCGAACACGGCGAACGCGATGAAGTTGAAAAATGCAGCCCACACGACCGCCAATTGCGGACGCAGCACGCGTGTCGCGACCACGGTGGCGATCGAATTCGCCGCGTCGTGCAGCCCGTTCAGGAAATCGAACAGAAGCGCGACGGCGATCAGGCCGATCAGGAGGGGAAGGCCGAGAGCGGAGGGGTCCATGGCAATCCGACCCGCGCCGGGTCAGCACCGCGATCAAACGTGCTTGGCCGTGATGCCTTGAATGGAGTTGGCGATATCGTCGCACTTGTCGACGACGTCCTCGATGAGTTCGTAGAGCTCCTTGCGATCGATGTAGCCCACGGTGTCCACGGCACCCGTGCGCAACTGTGTACGCAGCTGCGCAAGCGCGTGATCGAAGGACTCGTCGGCGCGTCCCTCGATTTGGCCAATCTTTTCGCACAGCGCGAAGATGGCCTTGTGGTCGCGGGCGACCGAGTCGAGGAACGGCATGACCTGGCACAAAAGCTCGGCGCTTTCCACGATGGCGTCGGCCATCGACCACATTTCCGGCGGAAATTCGTGCACCTCGTAACGCTGAATCCCCTTGGCCGTGTCCTCGATGAGGTCCACTGCGTCGTCAAGGATGTGCGCGAGCACGAGGATGTCTTCGCGATCAATCGGCGCATTGAACGCGCGGTTGGCGGCGATGAACACCCGCTTCGCCACTTCGTCGGCGGCCATTTCGATGGCGCGGATGGCCACGACGTGCTGCTCCGTGCCGACGTTGTTCACGATCATCTGCCGGAGTTCCCGGGCGGCCTCGAGAATGCGCTGCGCCTGCTCGACGAAAAGCGCGGTGAAGCTCTCCTCGCGCGGCATCAGGCGGCTGAACAGGTTGAGCGACATGACAGGTCAGGAGAGCGGGGCGGCCGGACGAGGAGAGATTCGCGAGCGTCAGCGAATATGATAATCGATTATCGCAGCATGGATTCGTGGTCTCGCGGTGCGCGCTTCATCGAGAGCAAGGTGGACGGCGAGACTGCCGGCTTACCTCAATCCCAGAAACCCCAGCAGAAAGACGATGATGACGACGGCGCCTACGAGGTAAACGATACGGTTCATGAGTATTTCCTTCAGGGTCGATGGTGGAGACGAACTTGCGGGACACCGCAAGAGACCACGGGTGATATTCCCGGGTACACGGGTTGGTGTCTGTACGCTAGCGCACCTGGCGAGAACCGTGACGCGATTACAAGGTAGCGATCGAGAAGTGCGACGCATTCGCGGGGACCGCGAAGGACTGATGCGTCAGCGCGGCGTGCTCAGTCGAGCGGCCAGGGAATCGATTTGGGCAGCGTCAACGCCGGCGTCTCGGGCGGAGCCGTACCAGATCGTGGCGCGTCGGCGGCACGCCACCAAGGTGTAACCCGGTCGACATGCTCCGGTTCGACGGGCTCACCCAAACGAGGCATGACGAGTTGGACTCCTTGCTTCGGCGCCAATGCCATCAGCGTCTCGGCAGGGTCGTCCCACGCGTGCATCGCCAAGCTGAACGTACCCCAATGCACGGGCAGAAACGCGCCGCCACCCAACAGTTCCAATGCCTTGAGCGCGTTCTCGGGACCCAGGTGAATGTGGCCCCAGGAAGGGTGATACGCGCCGACTTCCAGCATCACCAGATCGAACGGACCGAGGCGCTCGCGAATGGCTGCGTATTCCGTCGTCAAACCGGTGTCGCCACTGAAGAACACCGAATGCCGGCGCGACTTGATGACCAGCGACGACCACAACGTCGCGTTGCGGTCTTTCAGGCCGCGACCGGAGAAGTGCTGCGACGGCGTCGCCGTGATCGTCAGGTCGGCATCGGGCAGCGTGTGCGATTGCCACCAGTCGAGCTCGGTGATGCGCTCTGCCGGCACACCCCAGGCCTCGAGATGCGCGCCGACGCCGAGCGAAGTGACGAACGGCACGTCGCGGCGCGCCAGTTCGCGGATCGTAGGGTAGTCGAGGTGATCGTAGTGATCGTGGGAGATGACCACCACGTCCACGGTAGGCAACGCGTGCAACGATATGGGAACGGGCTGGAAGCGCTTCGGACCGGCAATCCGCGATGGCGAGGCGCGCGGCCCCCACACCGGGTCAGTCAGGACGCGCAGACCATCGATCTCGATCAGAACGGTGGAATGGCCGAGCCAGGTAGCGCGAAGTCCGGTTCCGGGTGCCTTGGTCCATGCCGACATCGGGTTCACTGAAGGAAGCGGCCCGCGTGGGACGCGTCGCTCGCCGCCGCAGAGAAAATCCGTGATCGTCGGTGGACGTACAGTTTCATCACGCAACTCCCGAAGTACCGGGTGAACGTTGCGAAACGCATCGCCTGCCCAAAGCGGCGACGCTTTGATGCGCTCGAGGCGCAGGCCCTCAGGTCGCCTGCCGAATGTCTTCATGAAACTCCTTCCGCCACGCCGCGGGTGCGCAGAATGCGCCACACCACAGCACGCGAGAGGATAACTGAGGCCGGAATGGCCGGATTCAACCCATCGAATCGGCGGAAACGGCCAACTGTCGGCAGCTACGGGACCAGCGTTCGCCGCACAGCCGCAAGAAACACGGGGTCAGGCAATCCGCCGACATGCTCGGTTCGGGCGATCACGCGTCCGTCCGCATCGAGGAGTACCAAGACGGTCGTGTGATTGAACTCGCCATCGGCCAATGCCCGATAGCGGATGCCGAGCAATCCGGCGATCGCGCGCACATCCTGCGGTTGGGGCCGGGCCAGCGTCCAGCGCACGGGGTCGAGATCCCGGTCCTGGCGCATGCGCAACAACACCGCCGGCGTGTCGCGCGCAGGATCGAGGCTGATCAGCGTCACGCCAAGCCGCTCGCGCTCAGCGGCGCTCAAGCTCTGCTCGATCGCCTTGCCCCCATCGACGATCATCGGGCAGACGAACTTGCACGACGTGTAGAACATCGAGACGAGCTGCGGCTGCCCGCGTTTCGCATTCCAGGCGAATCGCCGCGACTGCGCGTCGGTGAAGTACGCTGCCAACTGGTACACGGAGTCACGCGGCAAGGGAGGCTTCGTCGACTCCGCTGCCGCGGGCGCCGCAAACGCAGCGACAAAGGACAGCAGCAACATTAAACGTTTCATCGGACCTCCCGGACACAGCGAAAACCAAGATTCATCGTAGTGTCGCTGCCACCGAGGGACGACAGCATCGCCACACGCATCAGTACGGCGTAGTTCTCGCGATCGTCGATCGAGAGAGCACCCGCCCCGCAGAACTGGGTACGATCGGGATCGCCTTGGTTACGGTTGTCGCCCGAGACCAGCAGTGCGGAATAGTCATCCGTCCATTCCCAGACGACGCCATGCAGGTCGCGCACGCCGTAGGCGTTCGCTGCCTGTGCGCCGGAGCGCGGCAGCGAGCGCGACGAAGGACGCGCGTACCACCCGAGGATTCGCTCGCGCCACGCCGGATCCCGGCGGGCGTCGCGACGTGTCTCGTCCGCGGCAGCCACATACTCCCATTCGAACCACCGGGGAAGCCGCGCGCCTTGCTCTTCGCAGTAGGCATTCGCCGCATACCAGCTGACGCGCGTAACGGGTTGTCCGCCCAGCCCGTCAGGCGACAAACGCGCCGGAGCCGGCCAGTGGGCGAGGTAGTCGGGCCCCGCGAAAACCGGCGCGACACGGTCGCGGCGCCAGGCAGGGTTCCGCGTCACGAAGGCGAGGAACTCGGCGTTGGTGACCGGCCGTCGCATGATGTCGAACGGCGCGACCTTCGTCGGCCCACGCGCATCCTCGTACTTGAGCGCGGTGATGAAATCGCCGCCTGCGATACGCGCGTACCCCGTCACCTCGCCCGCGGATGCGACCAGGGGTAGCAGGCAGATGACGAGTAGCGCACGCATCTCGCTCCCCTCAATGCGGTGCGGCAGCGGCGACGGGCGCTTCCTTGCGACGCTTGGCGACTTCGTCGCTGCTGACACGACCACCGGGATTCCCCCAGCTATTGAGAACGTAGGTCGCGATGTTCGCGGCCTCGTCGTCGGTGAGCTGGCTCATCGGCGGCATCACCGAGTTGTACGCCTGGCCGTTCACCTTGACCGTCCCGGATAGCCCGCGCAGCACGACGTCCACGATACGCGTAGGGTCCTTCGCGAAATAATCCGACTTCGCGAGAGGAGGAAACACACCGGGAAGTCCCTGTCCGTTTCCCTGGTGACAAGTCGAGCAGGTGCCCGCGAAAAGAGCCTGCCCGGCCTTGATCTGCTCATCGAGGGTAAGCGCGCCCGCCTTAGCGGAACGCGCGGCATTCGCAACGGCGGCGAGATTCGGCTGGGCGCGGTCCCCCAAGTACATCTCGTCGACTTCCTTCCCCGAGTAGATCGCGGCCACCTCGGGACCTTCGGCCTTGAGGATCGCAACCGCTCCCTTGTTGAAGGCGCGGAAGATGCTGTGGTCGACGAGCACGTAGCTGCCCGGCACCTCCACGTGGAACTCCATCATCGCTGCGCCTCCCGCTGGAATCAGCGTCGTCTGCACATTTTCCTGGAAGTGCGTGCCACCCTCGTACCACACCTTGTCGAAGATCTCGCCGATAACGTGAAAGCTCGACACCAGATTCGGGCCGCCATTGCCGACGTAGAGACGCACGCTCTCGCCCGTTTTCGCGGTGAGCGCCTTTTCACCGGTCAGCGCACCTTCACCGCCGTTGAAGAGGACGTAGGTCGGGTGCTCGTCGATGGCCTTTTCCATGCTGAATCCCTGCAGTCCCTTTTCGCGGTACTTGCCGACGGTATAGAAGTCCCCCTGCATCACGTAGTACTCGCGGTCCACCTTCGACAGGCCCTGCGGCGGCTCGATCAGGATGAGACCGTACATGCCGTTGGCGACGTGCATGCCGACCGGTGCCGTGGCGCAGTGATAGACATAAAGTCCGGCGTTGAGCGCCTTGAAGGTGAAACGCGAGGCGTGCCCAGGCGCCGTGAAGCTCGACGCGGCGCCGCCGCCCGGGCCGGTCACCCCATGCAGGTCGATGTTGTGCGGCATCTTCGAATCCGGCGCGTTCTTCAGGTGGAACTCCACCGTATCGCCTTGACGCACCCGAATGAAACTGCCAGGAACGGTGCCGCCGAACGTCCAGAACATGTACCTGACGCCTTCGGAGATCGCCATTTCCTTCTCGATCACTTCGAGTTCGACGATCACCTTTGCGGGCTGCGTCCGTCCGGTCGCAGGAGGTACGAAGGGCGGGCTGGTCAGCACGGCCTTGACTGGCTCGCCTTGGGGCGGGCCGAAATCGCCGCCCTTCGAGCCGCCGGTCGTGACCTGGGCGGGAATTGCGGCGCCGGCGTCAGGCGCACGCTGCGCGCGATCGCAGCCGGCGAGAACGAAGACGAAGACGAACGGCAGCAACGAGACCAGACGTTTCATGGCGACTTCCTGTCCTGAGTGGATACCCGACAGTGCGCCGCCGCGGCGGCGATCGCGATGATCTGCGTCAAGAGGACGCGCGTATCAGGCCGTCCACGCGAGCCACCCCAGCGGATGATGAGCGCGTGCGATGCCGAGCATCGCCGTGTAGACGACAAGCGCCGCGACGAAGAAAAGCGCGCGCGCCAGGGGCGTCCGCGCCCGCTTGAGGGCCATGCTTCCAAGCACCACGTATGCAAGGAGTAACGCGAGCTTGAATGTCAGCCAGTGATTCGCGAACATTCCAGCGGGTAGAATCGTCACAAGCATCAGCGCGGCGGTCAGCAGTACGGTGTCGATGGTGTAGCTCGCATAGCGAGCGAGTCCCGACATCGCAACGCGCCGCTCTCCGGCCTGCACCAGCAATCCACGCGTCAGGAAGAGCGCACCGCTCAGCAGCACGGCGGCCACGTGGATGGCCTTGATCTGCCCATAGAACGCAAGCATCGGCTCACCCGGCCTTGCCGTCCGCGCGAGGAGAGAGGTAGATCCGCGCCGAGGATAGTGCCCACGGTGCGAATGCGAGCAGCCAGCCTGCGGCAGCGACGGCCTGCCATGCCTGTGCATCGGGAAGCAATTCCGCGGCGACCCGAAGCACGGCGACACATTGGATCGCGACAAAGGCGAACCCCGCCGCGCGCCCGAGCACGAGCGGCCGACCGGAATGGCCCTGTGTCACGCGCGTCACCATCGCCACCAACAGGCTTCCGAAGAATCCGATGAACAGCGCGTGCGCAGGCGCGCGCCCCAGCAAGAAGGTTCCGGTCGCGGCGTACCACGCGCTTTGCCCCGCGAACAGCGCCATTGCGATCGGCAGCCACGCATAGCCGGCAAACAGCACACGTAGCAGCGGCGGCATTGCGGCCCGTGGCCAATTCCGCCACAGCCAAATTCCGGTGAGCGCCGCCAGCCCAAGATCCGGCCACCACAGCCACTCGTAGATATGGCGCGTCTCGAGCCCGAGGTGGCACAACGCGAGTGCCCAGAAAGCGGCCAGCCACGGCATGGAGCGCCATCCGGCATGCCCGATGACCGCAACGCCGGCGAAGAATGGGAACATCCGATGCGCGACCGTGACGAAGATCGGCAGAAGCAAGCCAAAGGTGCCGAGCTTGAGCGCGACGAACATGAGCCGCGCGTCGTGAAAGTGCAGGTATGCGGCGTAAAGCACGAGCCCGATGAGTCCGAAGCCGAGTGCAACGGCACACGAGATGGCGTGCCATGTCCTGCCGCTCTCGCGCCATAGCATCTGCAGCAGAAAGGCGAGCCCCAGGGCCCACGCCGCAATCGTGACAAACGCGCCCGCGTAAAGCAGTGAGGGTGCTCCCGCGAGCCCCGCCAGCGTCAGCGCCTGGCCGCCGAGCAGGCCAGCACCTACGGGAACGTAGTGCCTTCCGCGCAGGGCCGGCTGGTTCATCCAGCGCGGAAACACCGTCAAAAGGAAGCCGAAAATGAAAGGCGGCAGCACCTGGTACTGCATCACGATCGCATGCAGCCAGCCGGCGTGCACCACGGGCTGCGGGAGCCGGAATATCTGCCACCGCGTATCGACCAGCCACAGTGCCCACCACAGCATCGCCAGCAGCACATTGGACGCGCCCACGAAGAACAGCAGCCGGTGCGGCGCGGCCGCGAGGAGCGATGGCGATAAAGGCAAACCATCGGCGCGAACCGCTTGCGCCTGCAGGCTCACGGCGCAAGGTTGCATCAAGCAGTCTCCGCCTGCGGCGCGACCACGCGCATCGGGATGATCCAGTGCCGCGCTACGAACCACGCGAGCAGCAGCGCGCCGACGCTGAAGATGGTGTCGCCCGGCACCCGCATCCACACCAGCATATGGATGATCGGCTGGCCCATGAAGTCCGCCGAGCGCGCGAACCAGTAACCTTTTTCGAGCGCCGCATCGAGCTGCAATATCCCGAGGGGCAGCAGCGTGAGCAGCCCCATCAGCGCCAGGCCGACATTGAGACTCCAGAACGAGCCCCGCAGCAGCCCTTCATGCCATGCGACGTCCGGCTTGAGGCCGCGCAGGCAGAACAGCATCAATCCGATACCCAGCATGCCGTATACGCCGAACAACGCGAGGTGGCCGTGCAGCGGCGTCAGGTTGAGACCCTGCATGTAGTAGAGGGCGAGCGGGGTGTTGATGAGGAAGCCGAAGAGTCCGGCGCCTACCAGGTTCCAGAAGCTGACCGCGATGAAGAACACTATCGGCCAGTGGTAGCGGGCCATCCACGGCGTTGCGCGACTGTGCTTCCACGTGTCGAACGCTTCGAGGCCGATCAGCGCGAGCGGAACCACTTCGAGTGCGGAGAAACTTGCCCCCAGGGCCATCACGGCGGTCGGGGTTCCCGCAAAGTAAAGGTGGTGGAACATGCCCAGCACGCCGCCCGCCATGTAAACGATCGTCGCAAACAGCACGTTCACGGTTGCGGTCCGGCCGCGGATCAAACCAAGCTTGACGAACAGGAAACTGATCACGGCGGTCGCGAAGACCTCGAAGAATCCCTCCACCCAGAGGTGCACGACCCACCAGCGCCAATACTCGACCATGGACAGGTGGGTGCGCTCGCCCCACATGAGGCCCGCACCGTACAGGAGGCCGATGGCGACGGTCGACAGGAACATGAGGCCGACGATCGATGAGGTATCGTCGCGACGTCGTAAGGCCGGCCACAGCGCACGGCCCACCAGCACCAGCCACAGCAGCAGGCCGATGAAGAGAAATATCTGCCAGAAGCGGCCGATATCGGTGTATTCCCAACCCTGGTGGCCGAACCAGAAGTTCGGCGCGAGCCCGAGCTTCTGCATGACCGCGAACCATTGGCCGGTGAACGCGCCGACAACGATCACGATGAGGCAGGTCCACAGCACGTTGACGCCGAGACGCTGGAATCTGGGCTCGTGTCCCGAGATGGCGGGACCGATATATAGGCCCGTGCCCAGCCACGCAGTCGCGATCCACAGCACCGCGAGCTGCGTATGCCAGCTGCGCGTCAGACTGTAGGGCAGGATTTCGGAAAGCGCGATGCCGTAGGCGTTCTGCCCTTCGACCTGGTAGTGCGCGGTTGTCGCGCCCAGCAGGATCTGCACCAGGAACAACGCGAGCACGAGCCAGAAGTACTTGGCGGTCGCGCGCATGGACGGCGTGATCAGCAGCCCCGCAAGCGGATCGCGCGCGGGAGGCACGACCGGGGCTTCCTTCCCGTGCCACACGGCGTAGTGCCATGCCAGAAGGCCGATGCCGGCGATCATGAACAGCACGCTGAACATGCTCCACATGAACGAGCCCGAGGTCGGCGTGTTGCCCACGAGCGGCTCGTACGGCCAGTTGTTCGAATAGCTCGCTGTCGAGGCGGGACGTTCGGTCACCGTCGCCCACGATGTCCAGAAAAAGAAAGCACTGAGCGCGCGGCGGTGATCGGCGTCGGGCACGGTGTCGTTGCGCATCGCATACGATTCGCGCAACGCGGCAGTGGATGGGTCGTTCGAGAACAGGCTGTCGTAGTGCGCCGCGACCTGTGCTATCGCCTGCGCCCGGCGATCGGTGACGACGATCTCGTCGCGCGCTGAGTTGTATGAATTTGCGCGTAGCAGCGGCTTGAGATCCGCCTGCAGCCGCGCCTGCTCGCCCGGCGAGAGTTGCTCGTAGGGATGGCCCGTGGCGCTGCGCGCGCCGAGGTCGAGCATCGCCAGCGATTCGCGATGCAACCAGTCGGCGGACCAGTCCGGCGCGACGAGCGCGCCGTGGCCCCAGATCGAGCCAAGCTGCTGTCCCCCGATGCTTTGCCAGACCTGGCGGCCGCGCTCCATGTCGTCCCGCGTATAGACCACGTGACCGCTCCCGGTCACCACGCGCGCCGGCATCGGCGGCGCCTGCTGGTGCATGTCGCGGCCCATCCAGAGCAGAATGCCAAAACTGACAACTAACAGGGCCGCAAGGCCTTGCCACAATCTACGGGTAGTGTCCATGAGCGCTCCGTTGAGGATGCGCTCATCGTGGAACACGCGGCGGCGATGCGCCCTGACGCAGGTCAAGCCGATTAAATCAAACGCGCAGGACGGGCTCGGCCAGCGCCTCGAGGCGCGCAACGTCGGACAACTCGACTTCCCGCCGGTCGACGACGACCAGGCCTTCGTCCTGGAAGCGCTTCAGCACGCGGCTGACCGTTTCCGGGGCGAGCCTCAAGTAATTGCCGATGTCTGTGCGCGCCATCGTCAGCTGGAAGCGGCGCGGCGAGAATCCGCGCATTGCAAGGCGCTGCGACAGGCCGAGCAGGAAGGCGGCCATCCGCTGGTCCGCAGACCAATCCCCGGCCAGGCGCATCGCGGCGCCGATGTCGCGGCTCAGCAGCCTGAATAGCTGCTGCTGGAGTCCAGGCAACCGCGCCGCCAGTTCGGCCATCCTGGGGAATGAGAAGCGGCAGAGCGCAACCGTGTCGAGCGCAACCGCATTGCACGGATAGCGCTCGTCGTCGATCGCGTCGAGCCCGATTACTTCCCCTGGCAGGTGGAAGCCGAGTACTCGTTCATGTCCGTCGCGGTCGACGAGATAGGTCTTGACGGTGCCCGCGCGCACGGCGGCGATGGCGTCGAACGGGTCGCCCTTGCGAAACACGTGGTCGCCGGGATGAAACGGGCCGACGTGCTCCACGAGCACGTGCAGCTGCAGGAGGTCGCCCTTGTTCATGCCTTGCGCGAGGCACGCCTGCGAGAACGCACAGGTCGAGCAGAAATTCAGCGAATCGCCATCGTCGGCGGCGACGTTCGAATTGCCTTGCGGAAAGACCGGGCGGCTCACGACCGGACCGCCTGCGGGACTAGATGGCGCGCGAGAACTTTACGGGAATGCCCGGACGGTCGAGATAGTGATCGAAGCACATCGCAATATTACGCAATAGCAGCCGGCCCTGCGAGGTGGCGCGGATGCGGTCATCCTCGAAGCGGACCAGGCCGTCGTCGATCAACGGCTGCAGTCGCGCGAGCGCGTCGCGAAAATAGTCGGCGAAGTCGATTCCATAGCGGCGCTCGAGAGCGGAAACGGGCACCTCGCCCTGGCACATCAGGTGCTGGATCAGGTCCGCGCGCAGGCAGTCGTCGTCGCTCAAGTGCATACCGCGGAACACCGGCAGCCGGCCCTCGTCGATGGCTGCCTGCCAGGTCGGCAGGTCGCGAGGGTTCTGGCTGAACGTTGCCCCGATGTGGCTGATCGCGCTGACGCCGATGCCGAGGAGGTCGCTGTCGGCGTGCGTCGTGTAGCCCATGAAGTTGCGGTGGAGGCTGCCACGCGCCTGCGCCACTGCGAGGTCGTCGTCAGGCAGCGCGAAGTGGTCCATGCCGATGTAGACGTAGCCGGCGGCCGTGAGCTTCTCGATGGCAAGCTGCAGGAGCGCGAGCTTGGCCTCGGGCTCTGGCAGGTCGGCCGCGTCGATTCGCCGCTGCGCCTTGAATGTCTCGGGCAGATGCGCGTAGCTGTAGACCGCGAGCCGGTCCGGGCGTGCTGCGATCACCGTGTCGAGCGTCCCGCCGAACCCGCCCGGCGTCTGCCTGGGAAGCCCGTAGATGAGGTCGACGTTCACCGAGCGCAGTCCGTAACGCCGGCAGGCCTCGATGCAAGCAAGCGTCTCCCCGACGGACTGCACGCGGTTCACTGCCTGCTGCACCGCGGCGTCGAAGTCCTGGACGCCCAGGCTTGCGCGGTTGAAGCCGATCGTCGCGAGTTCCGCGATCTCGTTAGGGCCGATCGAGCGTGGGTCGAGCTCGATGGATAGATCGCGGTCGCGATGGGTCGAGAAGTGGAAATGGCGACGCAACGTATCGACCACTTCGCGCAGCTGCGACGGCGACAGGAAGTTCGGCGTGCCGCCACCGAAATGAACCTGGATCGCCTCGCGGTCGCGATCGAACATGGTCGAGGCCAAGTCGATCTCGCGGTACAGGCGCGCGAGGTACGTCTCGGCCCGTGCCCGGTCGCGCGTGATGATCCGATTGCAGGCGCAGTAGAAGCACGGACTCAGGCAGAACGGTACGTGCACGTAGATCGACAGCAACCGCGGGATCGGGTCGCCGTTCGAGAGGCGAGCGGCCTCGCGCAGCGCATGCTCGTCGAAGTCGAGCGAAAACTGCGGAGCCGTCGGGTAGGAGGTGTAGCGCGGCCCGGGTCTGTCGTAACGGCGCAGCAGCCCCGCGTCGAAGTGTGGATTCGAAAGCATAGCCAGGAGCTTCCCGCGAGACGCCGGGGCCCGCCATGACGCAGGTCAATCGATCCACTGATCACCAAGCACCTGCAAACTTGAATCCGTCCCGACGGAGCCCTGACAGCCTCGCTCCCCGGCCGCCTATACTCGGCACGTCAACATCGGTGGACGCTTCGATGGACAACATCATTGCCACGCATGGGCTTCAGCTCCGCTCGCTGATCAGGGGTAACGGCGAGCTCGAACTCTCGGTTGTCGCGCTGAAAACCCCGCTTCCCGAGCCGGATGAGGTCATCGTCCGGGTCGAGGCAACTCCGATCAATCCGTCGGACTTGGGACTGCTGTTCGGCGCTGCCGATATGACCACTGCGGCGGCTTCCGGCACTGCGGCCGAACCGATCGTAACGGCTCGCATCCCCGAAAATCGAATGAAGAGCATGGCTGGGCGCATCGATCAATCGCTGCCCGTCGGCAACGAGGGAGCAGGCGTCGTCATCGCGGCCGGGACGTCCGACGCGGCGCAGGCGCTATTGGGCAGGACCGTGGCGCTTTTCGGCGGCGCCATGTACTCCCAGTACCGCTGCGTCAACGTGGAGCAATGCCTGATCCTGCCGGAGGGCACAGCGCCGGCGGATGGCGCGTCATGTTTCATCAATCCGCTCACCGCGCTGGGCATGGTCGAGACGATGCGCCGCGAAGGTCACGCTGCGCTGGTTCACACCGCGGCTGCCTCCAACTTGGGCCAGATGCTCAACCGGATCTGCATCGCCGAAAACATTGGGCTGGTGAATGTCGTGCGCACATTGGAGCAGCAGGATCTGCTGAGAGGCATGGGCGCACGGCACGTGTGTAACACCGGCAGCCCGACATTCATGCAGGAGCTCACGGATGCCGTCATCGCTACCGGAGCGACGTTGGCGTTCGATGCGGTCGGCGGTGGAACGCTGGCCGGACAGATCCTGACCAGCATGGAGGCTGCACTGACTCAGTCGGCAACCGAGTACAGCCGGTACGGGTCGTCGACGCACAAGCAGGTATACATTTACGGAGCACTCGACGTCACGCCGACGGTGCTTTCACGCAACTTTGGCTTTGCCTGGAGCATCGGCGGATGGCTGCTTTGGCCATTTCTGCGGAAGATCGGGCCCGCGGCCGCGCAGAAACTGCGACAGCGGATCATCGCCGAATTGAAGACGACCTTCGCCAGCCACTACACCAAGGAAATTTCGCTTGCCGAGGCGCTGCGGCTTGACGAGATCGCGATATACGGCAAGCGTTCGACGGGGACAAAGTACCTGATCAATCCGAACAAGGGAATCACCGCATAATGTGCAGCGGCGGTCCGCTCGGCAGAACGCCGGACCTGTAATCGCTCTAACGGCGCACTCGATCCGAATTCGCGATGGCACTTAACACCGCATTGAAGCAACTGATTGCGACGAAGCTCGCGCACGCGCAGCGGCCGCAGTGGGAAATGCCGATCGCGGAAGTCCGCCAGGCGTTCCGCAACCTCTGGACACCGGCCATCACCGGCGAAGTAGTTCCGTTGCGCCGCATCGAAGACATCACGATTCCAGGCGTGGAGACGCCGATTCCGGCACGCGCCTATGCGCCGGATGGTCCGGAGCGATGTCCGGTGATGCTGTATTTTCACGGCGGCGGGTACGTCAAAGGCGGGATCGGGGAGAGCGACGCGTTCTGTCGCAATCTTGCCCAAGTCACGCGGCACCTGGTGCTGTCGATCGACTACCGCCTGGCTCCCGAACATCCTTTCCCTGCGGCGCTCGATGACGCGGCAGCGGCAACGCTCTGGGCAGGGACCCACACCCGTGACTTGGGAGGCGCACCGGGTCCCGTCGTCGTGTGCGGCGAAAGTGCGGGCGGAAATCTGGCTGCGGTCGTCTGTTTGCTCCTGCGCGCGAACCCAGCCATCGCGATACGGTATCAAGTACTGCTGCAGCCGGTGGTCGACTTCACGCTGTCATTTCCATCCATCGCGATGCCGGCCACCGAATGCCTTGTGCCGCGGGAGGATCTGGCCTGGTATTACCGCACGTATAGCGGCGACCGGTGCGATCCACGAGACCCGCGCGTTTCGCCGATCTTTGCCGACGACCTGGCCGGCCTGGCGCCAGCGCTGATCATCGCCGCCGAGTACGACACGTTGCGCGATGAAGCGGAAGCCTATGCGCGACGGCTGAAAGCTGCTGGCGTGGCGACCCGCTACATTTGCGCGGACGGCATGGTGCACGGGTTTCTGCAGATGCGCGGCCTGGTTCCGGATGCACAGGCTGCCGCCGAGGAAATCGCACGCGCCTTGAGCTGATGCGGCGCAACCATGCACGGTCCGATGGCGGCGGGCCTGCCCGCTGCTACGCGGCCCGCCGCACGTTTGCCATGACGGGAAGCTGTTGCTCGGCCAGCGTCACCCAGTAGCTAGCGCCGATCTGCAATGCATCGTCGTTGAAGTCGTAGTGCGGGTTATGCAGGTTTGGCGTGTCCGGTCCGCGCCCGCCGCCCAGCCAGATATAGCAGCCGGGTTTCGCCTGCAGCATGAATGCGAAGTCCTCCGAGGCCATCGACGGCATTGGATCGGTGTCGACATTGGCCGCGCCCAGCAGTGCCGTTGCCGCCGCCAGCGCATGCTGCGTTTCCTGCGGCGAATTGATCGTCGCCGGATAGCGACGCTCGTAGCGCAACGTCGCCGTCATTTCGAACGTCGCGGCGATTCCGGCGACGATCTCACCCATCCGGCGCTCGATCAGGTCCTGGATCTCGGGAAGGAACGAGCGCACGGTGCCGCGCAATACGACTTCCTGGGGAATCACGTTCCACGTGTCGCCGCCGTGCACCTGCGTGACGCTGACGACACCGGCCTCGAGCGGGTGGATGTTGCGGGAAACGATCGTCTGCAAGGCGTTGATGACGTGCGCCGCGAAGGGCATCGGATCGCGGCCCAGGTGCGGCATCGCAGCGTGCGCGCCGCGACCTGCCGCGACGATCTCGAAGATGTCATAGGCACCCATCAAGGGTCCGGCCCGCAGCGCGATCCTGCCGGCCGGCATCGGCGGCCAGTTGTGCATGCCGTATACGGCTTTCATCGGGAAGCGATCGAACAATCCTTCCTGCACCATTACCCGGCCGCCGCCTTCGTTCTCCTCGGCGGGCTGGAAGATGAAATACGCGGTGCCGTCGAAATTCCGCCGCTGCGACATGGCCTTCGCCGCACCCAGCAACATCGTTGTGTGGCCGTCGTGGCCGCAGGCGTGCATCTTTCCCGCGTGCGTGGACGCATGGGCAACGCCCGTTTTTTCCTCTATGTGCAGCGCATCCAGGTCTGCGCGCATGCCAACCGCGTCGTTCGAAGCACCCTGCCGCAGCACGCCCACGACGCCGGTCTTTGCGAGGCCGCGATGGACGTCCAGCCCGAACGATTCCAGCTTTTCCGCGACGAAATCGGCGGTTTGGGTTTCCTCGAAGGCGGTTTCGGGGCGCGCGTGGATGTGATGACGCCAGTCGCGCATGGCGCGGTCGAGGGCGGCGATTTCGGGGACGATGTGCATGGAGCCTCCGGCGTTCGAGCGTGCATCGTACCGCAAGTGACGTGGGAGTCCGCCGCGCTACAATTGAACCTTTTCCGAATGCCATGACGTCCGCCGCTCCCCCCGTTTACGACCTGCTCATCATTGGCGGCGGAATCAACGGTGTGGGCATTGCCCGCGATGCCGCGGGCCGGGGAATGTCGGTCCTTTTGGCGGAGCAGGACGATCTTGCGGCGCACACGTCGTCGTGGAGCACGAAGCTGATCCACGGGGGGCTGCGTTACCTCGAATACTTCGAATTCCGGCTCGTGACCGAGTCGTTGCGCGAGCGCCAGGTATTGCTCACCGCCGCGCCCCACATCATCGAGCCGCTCGCGTTCGTGCTGCCGCATGAGGCGCACCTGCGCCCTGCCTGGATGATCCGGCTGGGGCTTTTTCTTTATGACCACCTGGGGGGCAGGATGACGCTGCCCAAATCATTTGGCGTGAAACTCGCGGGCAGCCGCTGGGGCGCGGGACTGCAACCGCGATTCAAGCGTGGCTTCGTCTACGCCGATGCTCGCGTCGACGATGCGCGTCTGGTCGTGGTCAACGCACTCGACGCGCAGGCCAAGGGCGCGGAGCTACGTGTTCGCACCCGTGTCAGTGGTGCGCGCCGCGACGGCGGACTATGGCGCGCGACGCTGCAGGCGCAGGACGGAGCGCGCACGGAGGTCACCGCACGGGCGATCGTCAACGCCGCCGGTCCGTGGGTGAAGCACGTTCTGGACAGTGTCAGCGTGGCGCCGACGAGGGAGCAGGTGCGTCACGTGAAGGGCAGCCATATCGTGGTTCCCCGTGTGCATCCGGAAGAGCATGCCTACATCCTGCAAAACGCCGACAAGCGGATAGGTTTTGTCATCCCCTACCAGGACCACTACACGTTGATCGGCACGACGGATATTCCGGTCGATGAATATGAACGCCCGAAGATTTCCGAGGACGAGATCGATTATCTGCTCGAACTGGTCAACTCGTATCTGGCGACGCCGCTGACACGCGCCGATGTCGTGTGGTCATACAGTGGCGTGCGGCCATTGCACGACGATGGCTCCAGCGATCCCGCGGCAGTGACGCGTGACTACGTGTTCAAGGTCGACGCGCTGAACGGCGAGCCGGGGCTCGGCCGCGCGCCGGTGCTGTCGATCTTCGGCGGCAAGATCACGACCTACCGTAAGCTGGCCGAAGCCGCACTCGCCGTGCTCGCGCCCTTCTTCCCCGGCATGAAGCCAGGCTGGACGCGTGATGCGCCGCTGCCCGGCGGCGACTTGCCCAATGGCGACCGCAACGCGCTCTTCGCGCAGTTGTGCCGACAATATCCGGGGCTGCCGGCGGAATTGCTGCGCGGATTGGCGCGTCGCCACGGATCGCGCGCGATACGAATTCTCGGTGAAGCAAAGACGACGTCCGACATGGGGCAGGACTTCGGCGCGGGACTCACCGCGCGTGAAATTGATTACCTGATGGCGGAGGAGTGGGCGCGCAGCGCGGACGACGTGCTGTGGCGGCGCACCAAATGCGGCCTGCCCATGACGCTGGCGCAACGCAATGCCGTCGCGGCGTACTGCGAGCAGGCCGCGCCTTCCGCGAGCACGCCATGAGTGCCGGTATCGCCAGTGTTTGCCTGTTCTGTGGGTCGAACGTCGGCACCCGGCCGGCGTATGCCGAAGCCGCGACGCGGTTCGGCCGCGCGTTGGCGGCGCGCGGTTTGACGCTGATCTACGGCGGCGGCAGCGTCGGATTGATGGACATTGCCGCACAGGCCGCACTGGATGCAGGAGGCCGGGTCGTCGGCGTGATCACCGAGCAGTTGATGGTCCGCGAGGTTGGCCATTCCGGGCTCGACGAACTCCACGTCGTTGCCACGATGCACGAGCGCAAGGCGCTGATGGCAAAGCTCTCCGGCGCGTTCGTCGCGTTGCCCGGTGGGTATGGAACGTTCGACGAGTTGTGCGAGATGGCGACGTGGGACCAGCTCGGAATCCACGCCAAACCGTTGGTCGTCGTGAATCTCGAAGGCTATTTCGACGGATTCCTGGCGCAGCTCGATCGCGCGGTGGCGGATGGCTTGCTTAGGCGCGAACACCGCGCATTGCTGGGTTGCGCGACCACGGTGGACGCGGCGCTGGAGTCGCTCGCGACGTGGCAGGCGCCTCCCGTGCCGGATTGGCTGCGCGCCGCTGCGCCACGGCCATGAATTCGCTGCGGCCGCTCGCGGACATGCCACTCTCGGCGCGGCAGCGCATTCGCGGCGTGCTCGCCGACATCGACGACACGCTCTCCACGCACGGACGTCTCACTGCGGCCGCGTACGTGGCGCTGGAGAGGCTGCGCGCCGCGGGCAAGCTCGTGATTCCAATAACCGGCCGCCCCGCGGGCTGGTGCGACCACATTGCAAGGATGTGGCCGGTGGATGGCGTCGTCGGGGAGAATGGCGCGTTCTACATGCATCACGACGATACGAATCACCGGCTCGTCAGGCGTTTTGTGGCGGAGGCGGCGGAGCGCGCGGCCAATCGCGGCCGGCTGGCCGACATCGGCGCCAGGATCCTGCGCGAAGTGCCCGGCACCGCATTGGCGTCGGACCAGCTCTATCGCGAGACGGATCTCGCTATCGATTTTTGCGAAGATGTGCCGCCGTTGTCTCGGGCGGCCATCGACCGCATCGTGGCGCTGATGGAAGCGGAAGGCATGACGGCCAAGATCAGCTCCATTCACGTCAACGGCTGGTTCGGCGGCTACGACAAGCTGGCGATGACGCGCATGCTCTTGTCCGAAGTGTTTGCGCTGGATCTCGACGCCGAGCGCGAGCGCTTCGTGTTCGTCGGCGATTCGCCCAATGACTCGCCAATGTTCGCGTTCTTTCCGAACGCCGTGGGCGTGGCCAACGTGCGTCCGTTCCTCGACCGCATTGCCACGCCTCCGGCCTACATTACGCAGCGCGAAGCGGGCGCCGGTTTCGTGGAGTTGGCGGAATTTCTGCTCGATCCTGTCTAGGGCGCCGTCGCGGTTTCCGGACGCAGGACGCAGGCCGCCGTCATGCGCGCACGAAAAGCATCCTTGGCCGGCGGCGCTGCCGATTGCGAATCCGGAGCGTCGAACGCGACGACAGGTTGCCCGTTGGCGATATAGGCTTCCCGCGCCGATACGGCGCGAATCGCGACGCGCAGCGACGCGTCGGGGTCGGGTACCACGACAATCCCCGGCGTCCGTTGAGCCAGCAGCGTGTCGACGCTTGCCAGGAATCGCGACTGGCACCCACCTACGTCGTACAGATGACGCTGGATTGCGAGGTCGTGCGCGAAGAGCGCGCCGGCACCCGTGAGCAGCAGGGCGGCCAGCCCCAGGCGCCGCGCGGCCAGCGACCTCTCGAGAGCCGCGGCCAGCGCCAGCGACATCGTCAACGCGGCGCCGTACAGGCAGTGCGCCCCGGGATTGGGCAACATCAGCACGGGCAGAAGAAAGACGAAGTACCCCGCGACATACGCCAAGGCAAAGCGCGCGCCGAACGACCGCACCAACACAGCGATCAACAGAAGATGGGCGGCCGAGGCCGCGAGCGGCTGCCACGGGGAGCGGAACACGGCGGCTGACATTTCCACGAGTTTCAAGCGAAACGGAAACGCAAAGAAATGCCAGGCGTTGTCGACGGCGTTGATGGCATCGGGTGTGTACGCCGGGTCCGCGTGACCCGCAAACGAGGCAGCGATGGCCGGTGCGCGAAACAGCAGATAGGCGACGACCGGGAACAGAACGGCGACAAATGCCATCGCGAGGGGTCGCCACGAAAAGCGCAGCGGATTCGCGGCCCAGGTCAGATAGGCGATCAGCAACACGACGCCCGGTGCAACGATGGCTGTTTCCTTCGCCAGCAACGCCGCGGTCGTTGCCAGCGCCATCCATGCCGCGCGCGCCATCGACATGTCGGCAGGCACCCGCGGAATCGCTGCAGCGGCGAGCAGAAGAAACAGGACATACAGCTGGTCGAACGAGGCCGCCTGCCAACCGGCACCCATGGTCGTCAGAGGTGAAATCACGAACAGGATGCCGGCCAGGCCGGCGGTCGCACCGGCGAACCCTGCGCGCCGCAGCACCCAGACGAAGGCCAGCGCGACGAGCGCGTGGTTCAGGATTCCCACAAGATGCGACGCCCACGGGGCGGACTGCATCCACATCGCGGCAAACCCCTGTTGCAGGAAACCAATCGGTCGCACCGGAAAGCCGAACTCCGGACCCGGGCGAAGCGCGCCATAGGCACGAACGAAATCCCATCCGCCGTGGAGACGAAGATGGTCGAATTTCTGCCACTCGTCGTTGGAGTAGAAGCCTGGCGCGGCGAGGACGATCGCGTGCGTCGCCAGCGTCAGCGCGAGCAACGCCAGCGCGCCCAGCATCGGCTTGCGCTCGACCAGGTCACCGATCCATGCGAGCGCTCCTGCCGGGCCTTGGGGCGGGGCCATTCGCAGCGCTAGCCCGGCAGGGCCGACGCGCCGGCGTAATGCGCCGCGCCACCGAGTGCCTCTTCGATGCGAAGCACTTCGTTCCACTTGGCCATCCGCTCGCCGCGCGCGAACGAGCCGACCTTGAGCTGGCCCGCATTCCAGCCGACGGCGAGATGGGCGATGGCCACGTCTTCGGTCTCGCCGGAACGCGCGGAGACGATGGTGGCGAAGCCCGCCCGCTTGCCGGCATCGAGCGCTGCCTTGGCTTCCGTAAGCGTGCCGGCCTGGTTGACTTTGATCAGCACGGCGTTGCATGAGCCGTCGGCGGCGGCATCCGCCACGCGCGGCGCGTTCGTTGTGAGGTAGTCGTCGCCGACGATTTGTACGCGATGTGCCGCCGCGCTCGCGAACATCGTCCAGCCTTCGCGATCGTCTTCGCCGAACGGATCCTCGATGGATGCGATCGGATACCGGTCGAGCCATCCGAGCAACAGTTGTGTCAAAGCTTCACGGTCGAGGGTTCGACCTTCGAGCGCCAGCGTATAGCGTCCGTCGCGTCCCAATTCCGTGGCGGCGACGTCGATCGACAACGCCGCGTCGTGTCCGGGCCGGTATCCCGCGCGCTCGATCGCCTGCACCAACGTGACCAGCGCTTCCTCGTTGGTCGCGAATGCCGGCCAGTAGCCGCCTTCATCCGCGACGCCGGCCAGCTTGCCGGCGTCCGCCATCAGCGAGCCCGCGGCGCGGTAGATCTCGGCGACCATGACAATCGCGTCGGAAAAGCTCGCCGCGCCTATGGGCATTACCATCAGGTCCTGCAGGTCGAGCGCCCGTCTGGCGTGCGCGCCGCCGCCGAAGATCTGGATCTCGGGCATCGGCAGCGACACGGCTTGGCCGGCGGCCAGGTATTGCCACAGCGGTCTGCCGCTCGCTGCGGCCGCGGCTTGCGCCACCGCCAGCGAAACCGCCGCGGTGGCGTTGCCACCCAGCCTGGCCTTGTTGGGGGAACCGTCGAGATGAATGATCGTGGTGTCGACGGCGAACTGGTTGCAGGCATCCAGGCCGCCGAGCGCGTCCGCGATCTCGCCGTTCGCGCTGGCCAGCGCCCGGTCCACGCCGAAGCCGCCGAAGCGCTCGCCGCCATCGCGCAGGTCGACCGCTTCGCGCGCGCCACGGGATGCGCCGGCGGGTGCGATGGCGCGTCCCGTCGCGCCGCCGTCCAGCGTAACCTCCGCCTCGACGGTCGGCCGGCCGCGTGAATCCCACACGCGCCGCGCATGGACGCTGGCAATGAGAGTCTTGTTCACGCCGCCCACGCGTGGGCAAGCATCGTCAGGCTCGACACTGGGCGCAGCAAATGGGCGCGGGCGAAGGCGCGTATCGTGTTCTTGTCGGCGTCGCGGGTCACGTATTCGACGGGCGATTTGCCGTCGACGCGGGCCAGCAGCAGGCCGGGCAACAGCGCCGCAGTGCGCGATTCCAGCGCGGTCCACGGCTCCCATGCCGCACGCAGGCGATACGCGGCGCACAGCGCGGCGAACATCGCCAGGTAATCGCTGCGCCGGTCCGGCCGCCAGACGCCTTTGAGCAACAGGTGGTTCAGCACGAAGGCGAGATCGAAGGCCGGGTCGCCATACCAGGCGCACTCAGCATCGAGAACGACCGGACCTTGCGCGCCGACGAGAATGTTCTTGGGACTGAAGTCGCCGTGAACGAGCACCCGGCGCGTAGAGGCGGTCGTTGCCACCAGCGCCAACAGCTGCCGCGACAGGTCGGTGTGGGCCTGGGCCGCCGTGACCAGGTAGGGGTCGAGGCGGATTGCATGGAACAGGGCGTCGGTGGCAAAGCGCGCCGCAATGTCCGGCCGGTCGGCGGTCGCGGCGTGAATGCGGCCCAGAACGTCTCCCACGGCGGCGGCGGTCCGCGTATCCGCCTCGCCATCGGCGAGTAGCTTCTTCCAAACGGGATACTCGTCCGGAGGCAGCCAGGTCATGGCGAACGCACCCGCCTGCCGGTCTTCTCCCAGGATGACGGGCACGGCCCCCGGAACGATGCCTGCCGCCACGCGCATCCATTCGACTTCATACTGGTTACGCTCGACCGGAACCTGCCAGTCCGCGGCGACGTTGAGGCGCCCTAGCGCGCGTTTGATGCAAATGACGCCCCCGGGCACCGTGGCCCGGTAGATGTCTGAGGAAACGCCGCCGGCCAAGGGCGTGAGCACGACGTGTTGGTTAGCGCTTACTATGCCCATGCGCCTTAAAGAATGGACCAGATCCAGGTTTCGTACGGGCGAATCGGGGCTAGCCGGGGGCGAACTGACAGACGTCATCGGGTGTGAGGGTTTGCCGGTACGCTATTTGCATGCTTTATCTGTCCTATCATAGCAGCGCCCAGCCCTAACGCCTTGATGCGGCTAGGGGACGGTCCTAAAACAACGGGCCA